>Ga0180437_10000331_pt1 | contig 93504 bp, 144 predicted proteins | sample SS_ome_4_FD_132410 | JGI IMG/M metagenome (GOLD analysis project Ga0180437, IMG submission 132410) | Hypersaline lake sediment archaeal communities from the Salton Sea, California, USA - SS_3_D_1 metaG | ecosystem: Environmental > Aquatic > Non-marine Saline and Alkaline > Hypersaline >...
CCAGCAAGCCGGGAGCGGCCGACGGGCGGCCGGGAGCGGGCCCAGCAAGCCGGGAGCGGCCGACGGGCGGCCGGGCGGGTGGAGCGGGCCCAGCAAGCCGGGAGCGGCCGACGGGCGGCCGGGCGGCCGGGAGCGGCCGACGGGCGGCCGGCTATCCCCTGCTAGTGGGGTGGATGCCAACCCGTTCACTATCCTACCCCCTAGGCGAGGGAGCGGAATGCGCATCCGGAACGAAAATCACAATCGACATAACCCGCGCAGCCACAAAGCTTTACGGCGACACTAGTCACAATGCCGCATTCCGCACACTCGCAAGAGGGGTATGCATCTAAGTCTTTGTGTGGCAATGACTTAGGAACATACCCCCTGCCGGAGGTAGAATCATACACTCCGCAGTGAACATTCTACTTGTGAGGGGTGTGACCCTGCCTCAGTGTAGCTAGTGGGTGTCTACATACCCCCAATGATAGGGAGCGGAGTCGGGAGCGCCATTCCGCTCCCTCCGGTGGGGGGCTTGTAACGTAACTCCAGACTATTCCCTGACTTAGGATGACGATTTTCTGGCGCCGGAATGCGGAGTTGTAAAAGCGATCATAGTAAAAATGTTGCAACTTGCACAAATAATACAAGGAGAGAGTATGGCAACTCCGGCGCAATCGATACAGCCCGTACACACTCTGGGGGGTGAGCAGAATGGGCGGGTGGAGCGGGCGGGTGGAGCGGGCGGGTGGAGCGGAGCAGAGCGGAGCAGAGCAGAGCGGAGCGGAGCGGAGCGGAGCGGAGCGGAGCGGAGCGGAGCGGAGCGGAGCGGAGCGGAGCGGAGCGGAGCGGAGCGGAGCGGCCGCCATATACTGGGATTATGTCACCTAGAATCCGCGCCCTCACAACCCACACAGTTACTATAACCGGAACTCATTCAATCAGCCCTCCCTATAACCATTCCTAATAGTACAACCCGCAACATTCCACCCGCCTATACCACACATCCCACCTGCACCACCCGCACAGCCGCCCTTATCCATAGAAACAGAGCACGCCCTATACTCAGCACAACCAGTACGGCCTTATGCCCTTGGAAGGTAGGGCTGTAGCGGGTGTGACGATAGTAGCGGGCGGGTGGTGCGGATGGTGAGGATTGTCCTGCCCTATACGTACCCACCTATTCTGCCTACTATCCACCCAGATAGGTGTATCCAATTGATACCACCCGCAGAATCGATACGACTACACCACCCGCACAACCTGAATAACCAGAACAATAGGAAATACCTCAAAGGTGGTGATGATGGTAACGATTATTCTGTTCACATTGTACTATGTATACTATCTATGTATACCTCCGATGGGAGGGGGTGTGGTGGGGTGGTGCGGGTGGGTCTAATTTTAACGGTCGTGAGGGTGGTGCGGGTGGCAACACCGCCTTGCCCTTTCGACTGAAGTTGTGCTCAGAGATCGCACATTGACGCGTCAAACGTCCTAAGTCGTTATAGGATAAGGACTTACGTCGCCTAGAAATTAGGCACCCGCCAACCCGCCACGACCAAACCCACCACACTCCCGTACATATACTGTACATTCAAATACTAAGATACTGTTCATTTGTATCCGAGATTGTTCACTCTTCACTCGGCCATAACTTCTTCAATGCCAACAGGTTACGGTGAATCCGAGAAGCTGGCGGGTCTACCACCCTAATAAGGGGTGCAAGAAACAATTATTTTGACAATTTTGACGATTTTTCCGGATTTAGGGTTGTCGAAAACCTCGATTTGCATACAGTATAGGTAGAGGATGAGCCTATGAGACAATGCGAATACGTCAGCAGTTACGGCCAGTGTGCCCAGCCCGCCATCAAGGGCGATCGCTTTTGCGAGAGGCACTCGGCCCGAACCCCGCACCAGAAGGCAGGAGCCTATCTGATCGCGAACCGCCTCCTTGGCGACCCCGCCGAGCGCCACGCCAAGTCCGACGAGATCAAGTCGGTCGTCGGAGAAATCGCGGTCATGCGGGCCATGTTGGAACTTCGCCTGAACGCCATCGAAAACGATGCGGAACTCATTGCGTTGGGCCCCTGCATCAAGGACACCGCCCTGGCGATCGACAAGATGGTGAATTCCTTGCATACCATGGAGGTGAAGCTGGGCAGCGTGCTCAGCAAGCAAGCCCTGATGCGACTCGCACAAAGCCTCATTGAGATCATCACCAATACCATTCGGCCATTTGCCGACAGAAAAGTGACCACTGCGGAAGTGGATGACGCTATCGAGGTCATCGCGAACGCTGTCGTCGAAGCCATCGCTGAACAGGAGAACACAAAATGAAGAAGTCACCCGTCGCGTCCAAAACCGTTTGGTGGAACATCCTGACCGTCGCCGCCGGAGCCCTCGCGTGGTTCGCAGGCAACGAGGTCGTGGTCGAGAACTGGGGCGCCGCGATTCCGATTCTGGTCGCCGTCCAGGGCGCAGTGAATATCGCCCTCCGGTTTGTGACCAGCAAGCCCATCGTCTGATCCGCGACCCTCCCGCATCATAGACGCAACCCCGGCGCCCAGGCGCCGCTTACCCAAGAAAGAGAATATCGATGTCAGACGTAGTTCGATCAGATTATCCGGCCAAGCCGAGCAACCCACCCGCCTCCATGGGCGCCGTTGGCAACGTAGGCGGTGGCCCAGACCCGGCCGTCGTGCGGCCAGAGCATCCAGCCAAGCCGATGAACCCGCAGGCTTCCATGGGCGCCGTCGACAATGTCGGTGGCGGCACCGAGAAGCCCGTCGTTCGCGGCTAAGAGCCCACCTCGCTGGGCTCCCTTCGGGTGTAGCTCAGCCTGGAAGAGCGCGTGGTTTGGGACCATGATGTCGCAGGTTCAAATCCTGTCACCCGGACTGATAACATGAACAAAGCCTTCTGCCAATGCGGTCGAGAGTGTGAGTGGCCTGAGAGCCACGACTACGCCCTCTGCCGCTGTAGCAGAACGGTTGAGCCTCAGACGGACATGGAGCGGGCAGACACCCGCCAGATGCACGAAGCGAGGCTACAGCGGATTTATGATGCGTCTCCGTTTCACTTTCGCCTCAAAGGATAACCATGAAACCTCGAATCGCCTCACTCGCCCTTCTTTTCTGTTTGACCACGCCGTTTCTCGCCCAGTCCGACCCAACCGCTCCCGCCCCTGCTCCCTCAGCGGCGGCAGCCCAAGACACGGACGACCAGGCCGAGGCGAAAATTGTGCTCGTTGCTCCAACTTCTGCTCGCATCGGTGAGTTGGTCCGCCTTGACGCTTCTGGATCGGTAGCTTCTGAAATTCGGTGGAAGCTGACACCCGGTTCTGTTGACTTCGAGGTGTATGATGCCGGAGCACGGGCCGTTTTTTCAGCGAGAGAGGCGGGTGAGTACCAGTTTATTGTGGCATGTGCAAAGGGTGACACCGTCGACTTCACAATTCATATTGTGAAAGTGCTGGCGCCGCCGCCCATGCCACAAACGGACAGCCTCGCGGATTGGATTCCGTACTGGAACTGGACAATCGATCTGCCGAAGGAGGAAATTTCGAGCCTGGCAGCCGGTTTTGAGGAGATCGCCGCCCGCGCAGATGAGTTTGAGGACGTGAGCGACTTCATCCGAGCGACAGCGGTGGCCAGTCGAACGATCCTTGGGGACCGAATCGACGCATGGAAGCCCTTGCTGGATAAAGTCGGCGCCAACCTGAAGGAGAAAGCAGAAACCGGCGCGATGACGAGCCCTGAAGAGTGCCGAGCGGAGTGGCTCAGAGTGGCCGAAGGCCTGAAAAACTGCTTGTAGTGCCTGTTTTTTAGGCAGAAATTGGCCATTTGTTGGAAATCACCCATCGAAAGGACGGAAATGGACCGACGGAACGCATTGAAGACGATCGCGACGGCAGCCGGGAGCATCTTTGTCCCGACGTTCATCAAAGCCGAGGTCATCAGGCCGGACACCCGCTTCGGTTGGCACTCAGACCCAGCAAGCCTCCGCGATTTCATCCGACGATACCGGTATCCCTTCGTCTCGCAACTGAATGCGGACATCAAAGGCACCGGAAAAGGCAAGAAAGCCTTCCTGCACCTCGCTTACGAGCGAGTTTCTGGTAAGAAGTTCGTCCCACACTTCCAAGGGGCCCCAGACTGCGTCTCCCAGGCGGCAGGATTGGGCGTCGACTTCCTTGCCAGCGTGCAAATTGCCATCAAACGGCAAGCACAGCGTTGGGTCGCCAAGACGGCGACCGAGCCGATCTACGGCGGCAGCCGAGTTGAGATCGGCGGCTACAGTGGCGGCGGCGGAGGCTCCACCGGCCACTGGGCAGCCGAATGGCTGTCGAAGTACGGCAACATTTTGCGGCAAGAGTACCCCACAGGGCACGATTTCCGCGTTTACAGCGCCTCGAAAGCTGAGGAATTTGGGAGAAAAGGCTGCCCAGATTCGTTAGAGCCGATCGCGAAGCTTCATCCGGTGAAGAAGGTGGCAATCTGTCGCTCCTACGCCGACCTTTGCGATTTGGTTTACAACGGCATGCCCGTCATGGTTTGCTCCAATGTTGGGTTCGGCAGCCCCACTTGCACACGCGATTCGGAAGGATTCTTGACTCGAAAGCGACGGCCATGGTATCATGCCATGCTGTTCGGCGGCTACGATGACTCGTACCGTCGCAAGGGCGCCTTGTGTTTCAACTCCTGGGGCGAGCGGTGGGTCAACGGCCCAACACGCGGACCTCAACCGGCAGGCACCTTTTGGATCGATGCCGCCACAGTTGACGCAATGCTCCGTCAAGGTGACTCGTTTGGGTTCAGTGCCTATGTGGGCTTCCCGCGAGTCGTTATTCCACCGTTCATTCTGTACTAACTAAGCCCCTGCGGGACCCGTGGGGCATCGGGAGAATACCAGTGAAAGAGAGGTTCATTCATGGGTTTGCGGCGTTCTACATCATGGCGTCAATCCTTATCGCTCATTCCGCTTTGGTTACGGCTGAAACGACTGCTTCGCGACACGCTCATCAAGGGAGCGTCGTGGGCGAGATTGAAGACTCTGTACGGGATCATCAACGACTACATCAGTCTGACGCGAACCAGCCAAGAACCGACAAGTCCTGCTACGTCGTCGAAATCTGGACAGGAGACTGGTGTAGACGATGCCCAGCCTACAAGCAGCAAGTCGTGCCAACTCTACTGAGTCTCGGCTACACTGTGACGTACAAGGACTGGGATGACGATGCCGAGGAGCGGCCAAAGAACATGAGAGCGGTGCCTTCGGTGCGACTGTATTACAAAGGCACGTTCCTCCGTATGTGGGTCGCGCCGCCCGCTATGGCAATCGATCTCTTTGTTGAGCGGCGAATGTCGCTGAAAGCAGGTGACTGATGGCGAAAAGGAAACCTCTTGTAATCACCAACGGCCAGATCGAGCGCCTGCAAAGTGGCGATCGCCTTGATTTGGCCAACAGCGCGACGAAGCAAAACGATTCTGGCAACACGATCAATATCGCGACGCCGGTTTACGTCAGTGGCAATAATGTGCTACCCGCACAGGCGGACGCACAGAGCACCGTTCGAGTGGCGGGCCTTGCAGACGCAACCACCGCCAACGGCAACCCGATCGAAGTGGTTGCTGACGGTGTATTCACCGCGACAACCGGCGAGTGGGACGCCGTCACTGGTCAGACTGGTGGCTTGACGCCTGGCGCCGACTACTGGCTTAGCGCCGCGACAGCAGGCGAGTTGACAACGACCGCTCCTGATGCTGATGGAGAGTTCGTGCAGCGTGTTGGTCACGCTTTGTCGGCGACCGAACTCGAAATCGAAGTGGGGCAGCCGATCAAACTATGAAGCAACCCCTTATCATGCGGCAAGGATTGTTCCAAGCCGCAGACGGGGAGCCTCTTCAGATTCTGTCGCTCAACTTCGGGGCCGCCGAGCCGATAGTTGTTGACAGTCGAACGATTGTCAAGTCTCAAACCCGCCACACGCTAGTGAGAGGGTCATCGAGACGAGTGAGATGGATTCAAGGTGGTGAGGAAGGAGACTTGCTGCTACTACAAGGTGATGTCACTTTAGTGTCAGGCGGCAACATCGTTGAAAGGATTGTGTTGAGCACGGATCGAATCACTTCACTCTTGTTTACGGGTGGATTTTGGACACCTTTATTGTAGCTCTTCAGCATGCGGCAGCCGTGGGCGTACTCGCCTGCCTCATCAGTGAAAGCAACATCGCGGCTCCCGTCCGTGACAGATTGGGGTGGCGAGTCTTGTATTGTCCAATTTGCTTGGGCTTTTGGCTCGCCTTGCCTGCGTTTGTTTACGGCCCGTTGCACTACCTGTTCGTCGTTGCGTTGTCGAACGTGTGGATGCTCATCATCTTGAAGGTGTACGCAGAACTCGACGCTATTGGAGACAGTGATGCCGATTCAGAAGTGCAAGACGAAGACCGGCAAGTCGGGCTTCAAGGCGGGGAAGACAGGGAAATGCTACGCAGGAAAATCAGGGAAGAAGAAAGCCATCAAGCAAGAACTCGCTATAGCCCATTCTAGCGGCAGAAAGCCACATCTATGAGACTCAAGAGACTTCGCAAGAAGATTCGCAGGCAGGCCAAGCGTGAGTTGCGAACCGGTCGTATCACGCAGCAGCAAGCCGACCATTGTTTGGCAGTCGCCAATGCTAGCGACGCCGTTCTTCAGAGAGTCAACACACGGATCGAGAACGAGATCAATCCGTGGAATCGCCCCGACGGCCTTGTTGGTGCAGGTTGGAAAGACTGGCTCTCCAATGCTTGGGACTGGTTCGTTGCGAACTGGCCCAAGATCCTGAACATCATTATGACCGTCGCACCCTTACTGCTAATGGAGGCCGATCGTGAAGATTCCTAGTCCTTTCCCACGTCAACAGCATATCCGCTTCAACGTCAACAACGGCGAGTGTCTTGGTGCGTGCGGCGAAGGGCCAGAGATCGAGGTCCCTGACATGGCGGTCGAAGTTCTCATTGAGCCGGTCAACAGAGGAAGGTACGATGCCGATGTAATCGGTTCCGGCTATGTCTGGTCGAAAGAATTCGGCATGCTGAGCGTCGAAGACCATGTGAAGAAGATGCAGATCAAGGAAGAGGAAGCGGCCCTCAAAGCGCGGCAGAAAGCCGAGCGAGATCGCAAGCGGGAAGAGGCGAAGGTTGCCAAGCCGAAGGCTGAAGTCAAAGTCGATCGGGCACCGTCCGGGATGGCGAAGGTAACGAAAACCAAGAAGTAGGCACGGTATGGGGTTGCTTACTGACTTCGGCGACGTGCTCAAGACGGGATTGGTTTCCCGCACGTTGAGCACATGTAGTCGCTGGGTGACAAAACGCCGGATCATGGGCGAGCCCCTGAGTGGTCCTTACGGCTTCAAGTACCATCCTTGGTGCCGCGAGGTCCATGACTCCAGCGCTGGCTTCAACACGATTATGAAGTCAGCCCAGATGGGGCTGACCGAAGTAGCGATCAATGTCGCGTTCTTCACCGTGGATGTTTTGAAGCGAGATGTATTGTACGTGCTGCCCACAGCCCTCAATGCGTCAGACTTTAGCAAGTCAAGGTTCAACACTGCCTTGCTGCACAGCGAGTACCTTTCCAACTTGTTCACGGATACGAACTCGGTCGGGCTGAAGCAGGCGGGCGGAACCAACTTGTACATTCGCGGATCACGCGGAAACTCAAACTTGAAGTCGATACCTGTCTCGGTTCTGATTCTTGATGAAGCAGACGAGATGGATCAGCGGGCCATCTGGCTTGCTCTCGAACGACTGTCAGGTCAGCTACACAAGTTCGTGTTCAGTTTGAGCACGCCGACGATCCCGAACTTCGGGATTCACAAACTGTATTTGCAAGGAACGCAGGAGCACTTCTACTTCAAGTGCCCGCGATGCGGTCGGACCACCGAGTTGCTTTTCCCAGACTGTTTGGAGATCTGTGGCGAAAGCATAACCGATCCTGACATAAAGCGGTCACATCTGAAGTGCCAGGAATGCAAGAAGGAGATCAAGCACGAAGAGAAGCCCGAGTTTTTGGAGCCCGCTTACTGGGAACCAACAGTGAGCGTCGATGACGACCATCGTAGTTTCTACATCAATCAGATGTACAGCTACATGGTTAAGCCATGGGAGCTTGCCGCTGCCTATTTTCGGGGGATCGGTGACGAAGCGGCCATGGTTGAGTTCTTCAACTCAAAGCAGGGCTTGCCTTACATTCCGGACGGTGGGCAAGTCACTGACGGTGAGATTGAGAACTCTATCCAGGGCTATTTCAAAGAGAATCAGCGTCCCGACATCGGCACCGATCGTTGCATTGTGATGGGCATCGATCAAGGAAAGATGAACAACGTCGTTGTCGTTGAGTATTTGTTGAAGGGCACCGGCACCGACTTGAATGCGGCGTCGCATGCGAAGATTCTTTGGGAAGGAAAGCTGCCAGGGGACGATTTCGAGACGCTAGACCCGCTCATGCGGGAGTGGCAGATTCGGGCGTGTGTTATTGATGCCGACCCGCAAATCAACGACGCACGACGATTCGCTCGACGCTTCCCTGGCTACGTGTACCTGTGCCGCTATCGACGGGGCGTCACAGGGAAGGAACTACAAGTTTCAGAAGAAGATAGCGGGGCTCCGATCGTAACAGTAGATAGGACGAACTGGCTCGACGCCTCAATGGGCCGGTTTCACTCCGATCGCGTTCACGCTCCTGCGGACACGTCGCATGAGTTCAAGGAGCACTTGAAAGCTCTTGTGCGAACGTATGAGAAGGACGAACTAGGAAATTCCAGAGCCGTCTATTTGAATACCGGCCCTGATCACTTTGCACATGCTTTTAACTATGCAGAGATCGCTCTCACATTGGCAGCGGGCATCGGGTCAGGTGGGGATGTAGAGGGCGAGGTGCTTTGATGGCCACGAACACTTAGAGGAAAACTGATGGCACGCGACTCAAAATTCCTGACAGCCATACGGCATCCAGAGTACCTTGAGGATGAGGCATACTGGTACGACTGGAGAGATTGCTATAACGGCGGCCAGCGGTATGTGCGTCGGAATTTGAAGAAGTTTAGCAATCGGGAAACCTCTGAAGAGTTTGCAAATCGCAAGTTTTTCACGCCAATCCCGAGCTATGCCAAGGCGGCCGTCAACGATGTCCGTAACGCAATTTTCCAGAGACTTCGAGATGTCTCACGTAGGAACGGCAGCGAGAACTATATGAGGGCGTCGGCCGGGGAGATCGGCGGCGTCGATAACAAAGGTGCCTCGATGCAATCGTTCCTTGGTATCGATGTGCTCACCGAGTTGCTCGTCATGGGTCGCGTCGGTGTGTACGTCGATATGCCTCAACTTTCTAGCCCGCGTTCTTTGGCTGACGAGGACAACACCAGACCATATTGCTACATGTACCGTGTCGAAGATATTTTGTCATGGGCGGTAGCGAAGCCGGAAGAGCCGGGCGACTTCACTGCTTTGCTGCTTCGTGATCGTGGAGTCGATTACAATCAGGGGTTTGCCAATGGTGCATACCTGCCGAGTGGAGGTTACAATCGATACCGCTTCATGTGGATCGACCCGTTCTCTGGCAAAGTCAAGATGAAGATGTACGACGAGGAAGACAACATCATTGACTTGGACGGTAACATCCTTGTCGGTAGGAAGCGGAACGGCCAGGAGAAGGGTCAAATCACTGATGATACGATCGAGATTGAGAACCAAGGTGGTTTGGATGACGAGACGGGCATCATCAATCTTGACTTGACGAGACTTCCCTTCACCATGCCAAGCATCGGTTCGAGTCTTTTGAAGGACGTGTACAAGCATCAGGTCGCTTTGTTGAATCTCGGTTCAAGTGACGTCGCCTATGCGTTGAAGGCAAACATTCCGCTCTACGTTGAGCAGCGTGATACTCGCGCCGTAGGCCATCACTTGAAGCAGTTTGTTGATGACGATGGAACCTCTGTTACATCGGATAATCACAAGCCCGGAGAGGAAATGCGCACAGGCGTGTCTCATGGCCGCTACTATGATCTGAAGGCTGATCAGCCCTCTTTCATTCATCCCAGTCCCGAACCCCTCATGGCGTCAATTAAGCTGCAAGAGAAGCTTGAGGACGACATCAGGAAACTAGTGAACCTCGCTGTGCAGAACAAGACGGGCCAGCGGGCCATCTCTGCTGAAGCCATGAAGCTGTCGGATCAAGGGTTGGAGGCCGGGCTTTCGTATATCGGTCTGGTGCTGGAGAACTCGGAGCGTCAGATCGCTGAACACTGGGCCGCCTATGAAAGCCGCGATCCAGAACAGCGACAGGTTGCCACGATTAAGTACCCGGATCGTTACAGCTTGAAGAACGATGAGGATCGCGTGAAGGAAGCCACGCAACTGTCCGAACTCATGTACACGGTGCCTGGCGATCAAGTCAAGAAGGAACTGTCGAAGAACATCGTTACCGCCTTGTTGTCGGGCAAAATCAATACGGCCACGATCGATAAGATCTTCACTGAGATCGACAACGCCAACTACACAACGTCTGATCCCGACATCATCATCCGGGCGCACGAAGGCGGTCTGGTCGGCGGCGCCACGGCGTCCCGTGCTATCGGCTTCGACAAGAACGAATGGGGCAAAGCGAAGGAAGACCATATCGAACGTGTTCAAGCCATCGCCGACGCTCAAGCCCCTCCCCAACCTGAAGGCGAAGAGGACGAAGAAGGCATGGAAGAAGGCATGGCTGCCAGAGGTGTGAAGGATGTGGACCCCGACCCTGAATCCGGTAAGAAAGAACGTGAAGCCGCAAACGACACGACTCTGGAAGCCGACAAAAAGAAACCCACGCGAGGTGAAGGCAAGAGCCTCAAGAAGGGAAGAAAGGAAGACTAAATGGTAGCCAAGTTCAACGGCAAAGGACCGGTCATCAAGAAGGGCGGAGCGAATAAGCCCAGCGGACAGCCGGTTCAACCTGCCACCAAGGAAGTCAAGTCACCTTATTCAGAAGCAAAGAAGAAGGGCGGCTCGGCTAGTGTTGGCAGCGGCATCGGCAACTCATAAGGATCACTCAGATGTCTTCATACTACGGCACTCTTAGCGGAGCCAACGACTACTTCGACAACCGCCTACATTCGGAGAGTTGGGGCGATAGTAGTACAGCAGATCGTCCCAAGGCGCTGCTTGAAGCGACTCGGCTTATCGATTCGCTGAACTACCGTGGCCTGAAGCATTCTGTGTGGTTGGTGATGTACGAGGAAGACCCATATCAAACAGGCAACTACACGAAGATTCTTGTGGACCAACCCAGCCGACAGGCCATTATTACTGCGGATGGGACACAAGCGTTGGAGTTTCCTCGTGGGCAGGATACAACTGTTCCTGAAGAGATTGAGTGGGCGTGCTATGAGATTGCGCTCGCAATTATCGAAGGCTTTGACCCGGAAGACGCCATTGAAAGGGCGAACATCACCCGGCAAGCATACGCATCCGTTCGGACTACCTACGCCGACGGAAATGCTGCAATGGAATACCTCGGATATGGTATTCCGACGGCCAGAGTGTGGAGATGGCTCAAGCCATATCTTGTGCTCGACCGTACTATCAGAACCAGTAGGGCCGACTAACGAAAGGTTAGGAACTATGAGAATGTTCTTCAAGTCTGTTTCCATTTTGTGTTTTGACGGCGACAACGGTGGTGCTGGTGGCGATGCTGGCGGCGCGACTGGTGGCGATGCTGGCGGAAACGCTGGCGGAGACGCTGGTGGAAGCGGGGGCGGGGATCGCACGTTCACGCAAGCTGAGTTGAACAAGATCCTTGCCGAGGACAAGCGAAAGCATCAGGAGCGGTACGCTCAACTTGAAAGCGAGCACCGCGAACTGCTGCAAAACCAAAGCCTCACTGAGGAAGAGCGAAAGAAGCTGAACGGTCGAATTGCCGACCTGCAAGCCGCTCAACGAACGAAGGAACAGCAGATCGAGTTCGATCGAAAGCAAGCTGAGGAAAAGCACACCGAAGCCCTTACGGCGGCGGAAAAACGAGGCGACCATTGGGAGTCCTTGTACAAAAAGGAAACCGTGGCTCGTTCATTGCAGGACGCGGCTGCTCAGGGGGATGCTTTCAACCCAGCGCAGATCGTTGGCTTGTTGCAGCCGATGACCGAACTCAAAGACATCGAAGGCATTTTGACTCCGATGGTCAGCTTTCCTGACAAAGATGAAAAGACAGGAGAAGATGTTCAAACCCTTTGCACTCCGACCGACGCCGTGAAGCGTATGCGTCAGTTGCCGAAGGTGTGGGGCAACCTCTTCAAGAGTAACATCGTTAGCGGTGTTGGTGCTGGTCAAGGTGACCCTGCCCCCTCTGACGCTGACTACAAATCGATGGATGCCGAGACGTATCGCAAGAATCGTGCTGCGATCATCAGTCGGGTATCAGGAAGATAACAGCGACTTAGCTGCCCAGCTTGGAAGTCCGCGCCTCTAAGCCATCGGGCCAACCGGGAAGACCGGGCGTACTGTGCGTAGAACCAGGGCACGCATAGTGTAAAATACCTGGGAGTCGGTTTTCACAAACTTACTCGAAACTCAAGGAGTTCCTCAATGAACTTTTACCCCCTTTGCTACGCGAACGATAACGATGCCCTGATTCCCGAACTGTGGGCGAATGAGTCTCTCGCGATTCTTGAAGAGAACATGGTGATGGCGAATCTCGTCCACCGTGACTTCTCGCCGCTGGTCGCCAGCTACGGCGACGTGGTCAATACTCGTCGACCGGGCGAGTTCTCGACTAAGCGTAAGGCGCAGGCCGATAGCGTGGTCAGCCAGAACGCTTCCAGCACGAACGTCCAGGTCCCCTTGGATCAGCACGTTTACGTGACGTTCACCATCAAGGACGAGGAAGCCAGCCTCTCGTTCAAGGAGTTGATCTCTTACTACATGCAGCCCGCTGCCATGCAGATGGCTCGCACGGTGGATCGCATTCTGTGCGGTCAGGTGCATCGCTTCTTCACCAACAACTCCGGCAAACTGGCTGGCATGACGTCTTCCAACGCTAAGGATTACATCCTGGAAACCCGCGAAGACATGAATGTCAACAAGGCCTACCAGAACGGTCGAAATCTGGTCATCAGCCCGCAGGCTGAGACCGAGATGTTGAAGACCGAATTGTTCATCGCTGCGAACCAGCGTGGAGATGGCGGAACGGCCCTCGAAGAGGCTCGCCTTGGTCGTATCCTTGGCTTCGATACCTTCCTGGATCAGAACGTGAACTACGTCGCGCTGGCTAGCGCCGACACGATCACGCTGAATCATACGGCAGGTGCTTCGGCTGGTGACACGGGCAACAAGACTTGTACCACGGCTTCGGCCAACATCGCCAACGGCGCGTTCGTCTGGTTCACGGGCGACCAACAGCCGCAGGTGGTTTCGGCTCACACCGGTACGGGCCCGATCACAGGTATCACCCTGGTCGATCCGTACAAGTATGATGTCTCGGCCAACGCGGTTGGCTATGCCTTCAACGCAGCGGACGCTAGCGGCAATTACGCGGTCGGCTACGACAAGGGTATCACGCTTGATGGCATCACGGCCAACAAGCTCCCTGTTGTGGGTCAGTTGCTTGCCACCGGCACGGGTGCGACTCGTAAGACGTACACGATCATCGAAGTGGACTCGGTCAACACCACGTCCGCCGTTGTGTGGCTGGACCGTCCTCTTGAGGTCGCTATCACTGACGACGACGAAGTGTTCCCCGGCCCGCATGGCTCGATGTGCATGGCGTTTCATCGGGATGCTCTCGCCCTCGTCAGCCGCCCCTTGGCTCTGCCAGCCGATTCTCTCGGCGTGCAAGCGGCCGTCGGCAGCTACAATGACTTGGCGATGCGAGTCGCGATGCAGTACGACATCTCCAGCCAGGGCACGATTGTGACCCTCGACATGCTGTGCGGTGTTGCTCTGCTCGACGTGAACTTGGGCGCTGCTCTCTACGCTTGAGCCCAACCGGCTTAGGGCCGGATTCGATAGCGTACCCGGCGGGAGGCATCTCACCTCCCGCCGGGCCTTGCTAGTGTAGCTCAATTGGCAGAGCCGTTGATTTGTAATCAACAGGTTAAAGGTTCGAGTCCTTTCGCTAGCTCTACTGTTTGACAGTATCGGACTTTCTTTGGAGATTTCACATGGCATGGGCCGACCGATTTCAAGCCGACGCGATCATTGAGCCTTCGGGCTACAGGAAGGTCACTTCTCTCTCGTCAGCCAAGGGTGTGCTGATCGGCGAAGGTCGTGTCGCACTTATTCAAGCAATCAATCAAAATGTGCGTTACCGTGATGACGGCGTCGACCCGACCGCCAACACAGGGATGGTGCTGTTCGCAGGTCAAAGTATCTGGTACACTGGCGATCTACGCGCCATCCGGTTCATTGAGGAAGCAGTAGGGGCCGAAGTCAACATCCTGACGTACAAATGATCCCATTCGCAAGTAACATCAGAATCCCGATGGCGCCAAATCTAGGCGGAGTCGCCGCCGGTTTGAAAGAGAAGAGGTTGCTTGCGGCCTCGTCGTTGGCCTTGGTGCATACTGTTTCGCAAACCGGCAACAGGAATGCTGCTGCTGAAAACACACTGCTTTTGGATCACGCAGCCGTGTGGCATAACAACCACGCCGAAGACCCCGGCAGCAGCACGTTGAACTTTGCTCAAGGCGCGACGTTCAACATTGAGAGGCCTAGGTCATGTGAGTCGACGTTGTCTTTCAGTCAGTATGTTCACGTCATTCTTGAAGGCTATCACGCACCTAGCACAACCCTTGCTCTTGTTGCTGGTGAAACGGTCAACGTAGGGGCTCCTGCATACATCACCAGCAATAACACGGCAAATCTTGCGTCCGCATCCGATGCCGTCAAGTCCAGAGCGATTGGGCTGATAACACAGGCTGCTTCTGCAAACAGCGCCACAATTGTTCAGACTGATGGCTCGGTAGAGGTCGCAGATTGGACTTCAATCATTGGCGCCGCCGCTCTCACTCCTGGCACGGTTTACTTTCTGCATACTACTGATGGTCAGATGAGAGCTACGCCACCGACCGGAGACGGAGAGGTCGTAGTGACCATGGGTGTCGCGGTCACAACAACCAAGTTTGACATCGAAGTCAACGAGGTAGCTGTTCTATGAGCACATACAAACCAACTGTAATCATTGACGGTCGAGAGAATCAGCTTGATGATCCGGACGGGTTGGAAGTTGCTCACCTGACCAGTACCGATTACGTGCAGTTTGATACCTCTTATGTCGACAGCATTGCGGAAGGTCGTCTTCAATGGAATAGCGAGGACGGCACGTTGGAAGTCGGGATGCCGGGCGGCGACGTAACACTGCAAATTGGTCAAGAGCAGTTGGTGCGATGTCGAAACGCTTCTGGCAACACGATTAACAACGGAAGTGTAGTCTATGTTAGTGGGCAATCTGGAAATAAACCTCTCATTGAGTTGTCCAAAGCTGACGACAAAACGACCGCCATTGTATTTGGAGTGGCCACCGAAGACATTGCAAACAATGATAATGGCTATGTCAATGTCGGCGGACTGGTGCGAAGTATGAACACCAACGGCCTCAATGAGGGTGCCTATGTGTTCTTGTCAGCTAACACTGCCGGGGCTCTTGAAAATTCTCCAGCAACGGCCCCCAATTACAAGGCTCGTGTAGGTTATTGCCTCATAACACATAACACTGAAGGAGTCATATTTGTTGACTCATCAGTCGTTCCGGTCCTTCAATCCTTATCTAACTGCTTTGGCACCCCATCAGATGACGGCGACCACATGGCATGGGTGTCAGCGAACAGTCGTTTTGAGGTAACCACAGGAGGCGCCGTCAAAACTGGTTGGAATACTGGAGCAGATACTGAAGCCACCATCACGCACAACAGTGGCAACCTCACCCTCTCTGTTACCCCGACTGGCAACAGCTTCGACTTCTGGGTCGAAGGAGACAAGTACACCAAGTCGTCTGCTCAAAGTGCGACCATAACGGACACTGAAGGTCTTTGGTTTTTCTACTTTGACTCCACCGGTACTTTGCAAGCCAGTCAAACACCTTGGGTCATAGCCGATGATAACAAAGCTTTGACGGCCATTGCTTATTGGGACGCCGACAACAACGAATTTGTTACAGTCGGGCAGGAGTTTCATTCTTGGGTGATGGATGCAGACACCCACGCCCGCTTGCATTACGCAGAAGGGGCAATTTATGCTTCAGGTTTGGCTCTTGGCAACATGACTGTTGATGGAAATGGTAGCAGTAACACACACGCTCAAGTATCAGTTGGAAATGGGGTATTTTACGATGAAGACATAAAGCATACCATCACCGATGGCTCACCGCAAGACCTGTCGCCAACCTTGAATGTCCCTGGTCTTTATCGTTCTGGTGCCTCCGGCCTGTGGCGAAAGATCGCGAACTCAGATTACCCGATAACCACTACGGGGACCGGACGAGCCGCATGGAATGAGTACACAGCCAACACATGGCAACTGACTGAAGTCACCAACACACGCTACGTACTGTCTCATTTGTTTGCGACCAGTGATATTGACAATCCGATTGTGTACGTGGTAGGGCAAAACGAATACGCCACCAAAGCTGCCGCCAGAACCGGAGCAGAAACGGAGTTGAACACCCTGTTGCTTGGCGACCTTGCTGCGGCGTTTCAAGAGTTCATCCCAATTGCTACTCTTATCTACCAGACGCGGGACTCATACTCTAATGCGGTCCAGTCTCGTATTGTGTCCACTGAGGAAGGTGATGACTACATTGATTGGCGAGGCTCGGCGACAGCCGCGTCCACAGTCAGCGGCGTCACTGACCACGGGCTCCTGTCTGGTTTGACAGCCGACGACCACCCACACTACGCCTTAGCCGATGGCACGCGAACCTTCACCGGTAACGTCACGGTGCAAGGCACGGTAAATGCCTACAACTATGACACGGGCAACTACAGAATTGATGAGATAAACTCCCGCCTGCAAATTATGAATCAACGTGATTCGGGAGACACTCACTTCGACTTCATGCCGGACAAGAACGGTGGGGACGGTGAAGATGATGCAGCTATAAATCTCTGGGCGACCGGAGGTGTCAGCTACGAATACTTGACAATTGGGTATGATTCCGACGCCAGCCCGCAGCGATATGTAATCGAGACCCTCGCTATTGGCGCCGGTGTGCATCATCCGATCTACTTCAAGCACTCCGGCTCGGACATAATGTCCATCAACTCGACTGGACTCCACATGGCTAGTGGCGCGGATGTCACGGTCAACAGCGGAGACGTTGAAGTCACCAGTGGTAACGTATCTGTCAACAGCGGTAACATTGCTGTCACGGATGGCACCATCACTGTCGACGATTACGAAGTCGCCTTGATGCTTGGCGCGAACAAGACCATCTATGTGCGAACGACCGGAAACGACTCGAATGACGGCACAACAGTCCCCACTGCTTTTTTGACACTAGGCAGGGCACTCACCGAGGTCCGTAAATGGCAGATCGAAGACTATATAGTTACGGTAGATATTGGTGAGGGTACATACAATATCTCCGGCATTTTGAACCCTTCTTGCACACACGGTTCAAACATTGGCTGGTATGGCAAGGCAACTGAGTACACAAATCGAACGATCAACAATATCGATGCGTCAACTTCAAACTTAGCTACTGGTTTGGAATACATTGATTTTGATGTCAGCCTTCCATCAGGTTCAGGTGCCGCAGAAGGTCAATATATCATTATCAAAACTACCTCCGGAGGCACCAACCCCAATTTGGTCAAAGGGGTCCATGAAATTGTCACTTGGAACGGCACAACAAATATCGCGACAGTACGATGTGCCCGAACTGACAGTGTGACTACGCTTCCAAGTGGCACAATCACAGCCAACACACTGACACTAGTCAAAACTGTCTTTTCCTTCAGCGGTTCCCAAGGTATTTATTCAATTGACGGTCTTCATTGTGGTCATTGGGATAACATAGTTGTTGTAGGAGGGGCCGGTTATTCAGGTGTCTGGATGTCGCGACATTCAACAATTGTCCTCGGTGCTAACTTCGCGACCAGCAATTGGGGCACCAACCTTCATTGTCAGTACCATGCTAGTATATCCGCCGACCAGACGGTGCACTCATACTCACATGGGTATCTTGTAACAGCAAGTAGTAGTGGGTCTATATCACTCCGGACTGCGGCCATTTTGAGCGGAGGTCGAACCCTAGGGTGTCGAGCTTATGACGGCGGGCTAGTAAATTTTAACAGCGGACAGGTATATTGTGGCGGCCACCCTTACCATGTTCAGTCCACAAGAGGCGGCACCATTGTCGCCATCAACGCCAACGTCGAAGGCACAGTTGCCGCCGGTAGTATTGCCTTTTACGCGACAAGCGGAGGCGGCATCGATGCAACTGGCGCCACCGACGATGCCGCAACATCTTACAATACGGCTGCCACTCCTAATGGGGCTGGTGCTTGGATCTCTTACTAGGAGACAACGATGCCTGCTATTGCACCGATCGACAAAACTAACCCGGTTGTCATTCCGGCCCGAGTCGAGAGAACCTACAACGCTCTCGATGTGAAAGAGATCAAAATCACTCGCAGAGGAGATCAATATACTCTTCAAGCGACCTTCCTGCCTCGCGACCCGATCAATGATGAGAACTTGACAACTCACAAACTTACCTGGCTAGTTAGCGACCTTGTTACCTATCTCTCTGACAAGCCAGGCGCACTGAACAAAGTGAAAGACTTTGTCAAAGCCATAGCGGCCCAAGCTCAGGCCGATCCAGAAGCAGACAAACCACAGACGGTCGACCCAGGACCGGACCTCGAACCTTAGTACCTAACTCTTAACCCTACCTTGAACTCTAAAGGACAACACAATGTCTGACCATGGCGCTCTTACCGGTCTTTCTGACGACGATCATTCTCAATATGTTTTGGCTGATGGCTCACGAGACATCACCGGCAATCAAACAGTCAACGGAGTCGTAACTGCTGAGGATTTTGTTGACGATGCTGACAACACAGCCATCAAACTTCTTGATGCAAACAAAACATTCTATGTGAGAACAACGGGTAGCGACTCGAATAACGGTTTGTCGGCTCAATATGCTTTCTTGACGTTTGAAAGAGCGATAGAAGAGACACAGAAGTGGAGGACCGGGGATAAGAGCATCACTATCAATGTTGGCTCGGGCAACTATACCAAAACGAGTCACATTGACCCAGCGCACAGTGACGGGCATAGGATTACATGGACGGGTGACGCGGATGAGTATACAAGTCGAACGATAAATAACATCGATGCCTCAACCACACCTTACGTGACCGGTATTGATACTTTTGACTTTGATGTCAGTCTACCAGCAGGCTCAGGGGCAGCCGCCGGACAATTCATTATTGTTAAAGAAGCTTCAGGAGGCACAAATCCGAATTTGGTAAAAGGCTGCCACCTGATTACCTGGTGGGACTACAACAACAACATCGCCACTGTGACGGTTGCTAGAAACAGCAACTCAAGCAAATTGCCGAGTGGCACTATCACAGCTAATGTGACATTGGTAAGAACTGTTAGCGTCACGTCCACTGCGCAAGGCATCTATTCAACGAGTGGAAAGCACTGTGGCAATTGGAACAACATGGTTTTCAGAGGCTGCGCAGATTACGTGGGTGTTTGGCTGTCGAATCAATCAAAGATCGTCCTGCAAGATAACTTTGCTACAGCGATGTGGGAAGAGAATTTGAAGTGTATGAACTCTACTATCGAAGCCAAAGGCTCAGTTCACTCTTTTGCTTTTAACTACATTGTGTCAGCCAGCGACGGAGGTTTCGTGACACTTCGCGCCGGGAGCATTTTGTCTGGCGCAGCGGGTTTGGCGGCTCGTGCCTACAATAACGGGATGCTAGACCTTTTAGCTAGCGAGGTATGCTACGGTGGTTACGTGTACAACGTGCAAGCTTTTCAAGGTGGTTTTGTGTCCGCCCAGAACGTCAATGTTGAAGGGTGCGCGACCACCGGTAGTAATGCTTTCTACGTGACCTCCGGTGGCGGCATCGACTCGTCTGGTGCGACAAACGACGCCGCGACCGCCCGTGGTCAAGAAAGCGCTCCTGGCGGTAACGGCTCTTACCACGTCTATTGAGAAAGGACTAATACGATGGAACTGATGGACCTTGCGAAAGACTTTGGGCCGCTCGTTGGTATCGTTCTGTTCTTCATTTGGCGGGACTGGCGACGCGAGCAAAACTTAGTCGATCGAGTCCAGAAGTTGGAGGACTTCAATACTGAAGTCCTCACAACCATCGTGAAAGAGCAGGCCATGGTCATCGCAACCAACACTGAGGTTGTCAAAGTCAACACCGACCTAATTCGTCGCATCACTGAGGTGAAGTAAATGGTTCGACCCAATTACAACTTGATTCGATTCATCCGGCGAAGCGTCCGTATGATGAAGAAAGAGTACGGAAACTCGATCACTGTCTACAAGCTTGGAACGGCGACCACGAACTACAGCACGGGTGTGAAGACAGAGTCGCACACTTCGACGTTCATTCGTCGTGCTGTGGTGCTTCCTGTCAAGTTGACTCGGGATGTTGTTCAGACGATTTCGATGATCTCGGCAAACAAGAAGATTGTGCAAGGAGGCACCTTCGACCCAGGTCTTCGGACATTCATCATCGACCGAACTGACGTGGCGACCACCTGGACGATCGAGAAGGATGATTGGATCGTCTACGACGGGTCTCGATATGATGTGAAATCCGTCGAAGAATACGAGTACAAAACTGGCTGGATTGTTACAGCCAAGAAAATTGAAGGCGCTCCGGCGTATGAGGATCACCACCTCAAAACGAATGCGTACCTTCTCTCATTGACACAGACTGCTTCGGCAGTCATAGCTTAACCGGAGGCAGACGACAATGGACAAGAACCTCGCGCGGTGGATCTTCCAGTCTCTTGCGTCACACTTCAAAAGTGTTGCCGATGGGATCTCTTTACTGTATTTTGTCGAAGGCATCGACGAGCGATCTAACGACACTATGCAGGACAATCACGTTGAACTCAGAGTGTCCGGACCTGAACTGAAAGAGGTCAGCAACGGCTATTACGATGTCAAAGTCATTGTGAACTTCCTGTTCACCAAGAATATGGACGAAGTCAGTGCGGATGCCTTCGACATAATTCAGTGGACTGGTGTGTTTGCGGACGAGATGTTGAAGCCGATTCCGATCTACAAGCTAGGCACAGGTGCGGAGGACGATGGAACACTTGTTGGGTGTCTCCAAGTACACAAAGGGCGAAACCAAGCGGTTCGAGTTTTCCACTACGGACAACTCGATAAGGACACCCGTGTAAGACAGTCCGCGATGGACGCCTTGTACGGAATGAACTATCAATCTTCATAAGGAGAAACCATAATGGCGCGTATTGAAATGCGTGACGTGACCATCTATTTTCAAGATGGTCTTGCGGGGACGGCCAAGCTCACCGCGAACGGAAGTCAGAACGACACCACGATCAATATCAACACTGTCGTTCTCAACACGACCACCACTTGTTTGGTGCCTGTTGGTGCTCGGCTGTATCTTGCTAACGAGACCGCTAACACGATCCACACCGTCACGGCTCGTGACCCGTCGACCAACTCCCCGACCACTTGTGTCACCATCACCCCCGCTCTGGGTGCTGGTTCTTACAACAGTGGCAACAGTGAGAATGCGGTCACGTTCATCAATCAACGAATCGAGATTCAGATTGGTGAAGGCAACTTGACCTGGACCGAGGCGAAGGAATACGAGTACCTTCGCGAGCGCGGCGATCTTGACACAGTCAAGGAAGCCGACGAACAGCCGGTCGAGATGTCGCTGGAGTTCGTGTACGAGTACATCAAGACTCAAACCGGTTGCACTATTACTCCGGTCGACGCCGTGAAGCGAACTGGCTCGGCATCCGAGTGGGTGTCAAGTTCGAGCGATTTGTGTGAGCCCTACGCTATCGACGTTCTTGCGAAGCACTGCGTACCGTGCGGAACGGATGAGGACGAGGATGTCCTGTTTACCGACTTCCGTTACGAGTCGCTAGACTTCGATATGGGCGAGGCCACAATTGCTGTGAGTGGCCGTTGCAACGTCAGTGCGCCGACCGTGACGCGGTCGACTGACGCCGAGTGCTGATAACCCCTTGTCTAGCGGAGTGGCTTTTGTCGCTCCGCTAGACACCTCATTTCCTGCACCTCAACTAGGAGACTTACTATGAAAATTGGCGGTGTTCAAGTCACAAGCAGCGATGCGTTGCTCGTTCTTCCTCGTTCTGGCGAAGACATTCCGATCAGGGCGAAGGCCGTCTCGATCACTGAGGAGTTTGACGAGAAGTGCCCCGAGCCTATCGTTCCTGTGCTTCAAACGAAAAACGGCAAGGAGCCGGATTATGCCGACAAGGACTACAAGGAAGCGATGGAGCGTCGAGGCAAGCTGCGTTTTGCTCTAATGTGTGTTCGATCCCTGGAGCCTAGCAACATTGAGTGGGACGAAGTGGACGTTGACAAGCCGTCGACTTGGCTCAAGTGGCCGGACGAACTGCAAGCAGCAGGCATCTCGGAGGTCGAGTGCAACCGAATCCTTGGCTTGGTTCTTGAAGCCAATTCTCTCGATGAGAACAAGATCAAAGAAGCCCGCGCGACTTTTCTACTTGGTCAGGGGGAGTAGCTCGGAAGGTCCTCTGGCCGAAATATCGAACGGCTGAGTACACGATTTGGGCCGCCTGCTTAGAGCTAGGTATAAGACCCCCAGGCGTGAAGGATCGGTGGGAGAGCATGGACGCTCTAACGCAGGCGAAGGTCATCGCGTTCTATCAGACCGCCGAGCATGTAAGATCCAAAACAGGGTCACTGAGGTTCTAATGAAGTTCAAGGCCGACTTCTATGCACTGGATTTTGATGCCGCAGGATATGCTAAAGTCCTTTTGCAATACCTGCGAAGCATCAATGAGAAGGCCGGACAGGCGTGGATAGACACTGCTGTCAATCAGACACCTATCCCGACTTGGTCAGGTGCTTCACGAGCGACGTTTCAGAAGCTGGCACAAGAACTTGGAACCTCGGTCCCTATTGGGCCGATCAAATCGTCAATAGACCGGGTAGGCCTTGGAAGAGCCTCCGCTTCTGGCAGCGGGGTGCTTGAAAACAAATCTGAAGGCTATGTTGGTTTCGTGTATGAAACCAACCTCCGATACCTTGCCTACAATGAATACAATCTTGCTACGGCGGGCCCGCCTCCCCAGCCGTTCAGCAATAACGTGAGGTTCACGCCTTACAATTTTCAATCACGGGCTCAAGTTGCTTGGCTACAAATAGCTGAGACGGCTAAGCTGCCCAACCCCTGGCGACACTTGAAGAAGAGGAAGATATAGTGGCTGAGATCAGACAGAAACTTGGCTTCGATGCTCAACAGGCAATTCAAACTCTGAGCCAGTTGACCACCGCCCTCAACAACGCCAACGATGCGTTGGCCAAAATGAAAACCTCCGCCACTGGTGCGCAGGCACTGACTAAAGTCACAGAAGGAACGAAGAAGGCCTCAAAGGCAGCCAACGAGTTCTTGGTTAGTTGGAAGACGATTATCCGCGTCCTGGAAACTCAGCTTATCGTTCGCGGTCTCAATACGATGATCACCGGTCTGAAGGAAGCGGTAGAGTCTGCCCGCGAGCTTGGGTTGGCAATCGAAGAAGTTCGGACGATCGATGCGGCCGGACGCACTGCTGCGGACATCAGTAAGCAGGTGTTGGCATTGTCTGATGCCATTGGTCAAGCTCCAACAGACTTGGCTGAAGGCCTCTATCAAACCTTGTCGAACCAAGTCGTGGAAGCGGCCGACTCGTTTCAATTTATGAGTGAGTCCGCACGACTCGCCAAGGTGACGGCGTCCGAGACTGGCGACGCTGTGAATGCCTTGTCTTCGGTGATGAACTCTTACAACAAGTCGATACAAGAGGCCGAGCACGTCTCTGGCACGTTGTTTGCGACCGTTGAACAGGGTCGTTTGCGATTGGGAGAAATCGCGAATGTAATCGGTCGAGTGACCCCTCTCACCTCTCAGTTGGCCATTTCGTGGGAAGAGACGGCTGCTGCAATTGCGACCATGACTCGTCAGGGTGTTCGCGCCGACACAGCGATTACTCAGTTGCGAGCCGTCGTCACCCGCCTGCTGAAACCGACCGACGATCTCCGTGAGATCTTCAGGAAGTGGGGCGTCGAGGACGGCCGACAAGCCATTGAGACCTTTGGCGGCCTGACAGGTGTCTTGAGGAAGTTGTCCGAGGAGACCGGTGGCAACTCGCAAGAGATGGCTGTGCTGCTCCGAAATGTTCGCGCCATCGCTGGTGTGTTCGGCATAATGAATGATGAAGGCAGGACCATGGAAGAGATCCTGGGAATCATCACAGAGTCAACAACAGCGGCTACTGACGCCTGGGCCGAATTCACTAAGTCCGATGCGCAAAAGTTGACAGTGGAGATGCAGAGGTTTGAGAATCTGTTGACCCGCATCGGTAGCAAAAGTCTGCCCACCGTCACGAAAGTGCTTGCTGGATTAGTGACAGGACTGGAAGGCTTTGGTGTAGGTCTTCAAGTCATCACCGGCACCTGGACTGAAGCAGAGCAGGGTGCTGTAGACTTTGAACACGCCGTACAAAGAGGCATACAGCAAGGGCGGCAACTTCAAAAAGCCTGGGCAGAAGCCGGTAAAGATGCCTATAGTGTCATCACCAAGGCGTCCCTGAAATACTATGCAGAAGCCAACAAGAAAGAACAGCAGTTGGCCACTGTACGCGACAACGCCATCGAGAGTGCGACCGCTGCTTTCGAGAACGTCGTTGACAGGTTGACTGACATGTACGCGAACAACTTGAAAAAGATCGAGAAGTTCGCACAAGAGGCAGCCAGCAACGTGGAAAGTGCGTTCCAAAAGATAGCTGACATCCAGCGTGACATTGCCGATCGCACGTTGGAGCACCAACTGGACAAAGCCAAGTCCAACTACAAGAAGCTCGAAGTTTTGAACGAGGCATACTTAGATTCCTTGCAGAAACAACGCAAGGCTGCTGCCGGTATCACTGCTGACCCGAAGTCGATAAAGGATTTTGAGGATGCACAGGATGGCTTGATCGATAAACTTGACAGGCGATTGCAGTTATTGAAAGAGATGGATGCGCCTCAAAGTGTAATCGACAAGACTCAAAAACGCATCACGGATGAATTACGAAATGGTCAGCGTGCTCAAGTGGCATTCGCTAAGCAAAGTGTGGGCGTTATGCGAACCTCGGACGAGGTGGCCGCCAACTTCTCTGACGTGAATGCTCGCGTGCAAGAAATTGGCAAGCGTATGAAAGAGATCCATGCCGACGGGGTCGTTGACCCTGGGGAAGAAGCTGAACTTGCGTCCCTTACTGCTGAGCTAGGAAAGCTCAATGACAAAGCCCAGGAGGCGGCCGATACCATGCGGTCTTTTGGCTTGGACATTCAATTCAGTGATGTGGTCGATGGACTCACGAACGCCTTGAATCAAGCTCACAAGGACTGGAGTGCAGAGGTTGCGCGAGCCAGATCCGCTTTTGAGGGTGAGGTCTTCAAGATAAGTGTTGCTCTTGATCCAGAAGGCGCCCGAAGAGAATTTCAGCAGGTCGCAGGTATGGAAGCCGTCCCAGGTGAAGGTGCGGCAGCTTTTCAAAGGCGTATCGACACAGAGGCCGCTGCCACGTTGCAGAAGCGTCTTGACTTGACCAGCCAAATCCAAGTCCTTGAGAAGCAAAATCAAGCCCCGCTGAAGGCAACAGTTGATCTTCTAGGTTCTGCGGCGAGAATCAACAGTGAGGATGTGGCCACTTACGCACAGCGGCGACAAGAGGCGAACGGTTTATTCAGTATCCTGACGGGCCAAAAAGGCACGATGGATATAATTCTGGCGAACGAACAAAATCGCCTAGCAGCGGCATTCTCATTGCAGAACGCATACTCTGGTATGCTTCAAGATCTGCAAGCCTCCCGCCCTGTTGAGGAGTCTGCTCTTCAAAACTTGAAGGAGCGAACTCAAGAAGCTTTCAACAATAAGAATATCAGCCAAGAGCAGTTTGACATCTATCAGCAGATGGGTAAGCAGCTTGACCTTCTTGTGCAGACTAGTCAGCGACAAGCTGAGTTGGAAAGTCAAATGCCTACAGAAGAGCGAGCAGCCGCCGCTGAAAAAGTAAAAGCTCAAGCAGACGGTATCGCCGCATCAACTCAGAATGAGTTAAGCATTCGTAGCACTCTCAATGAGCGCATGAACACTGCATCTCAGACAATGGAAGGTATGAGAACTTCCACGGAAGGAACCGCAAACGCTGCGGAGAAAACAGCCAACGCTACAGGAGAGGCCGCCACGCAAGGCGGTAACTTCACCTCTAATGTTGCCGGGGCCGTTGAGCCGCTAGGCACTGCTGCCGGACAAGCAACGGTGCTGGCTGACGAGATGGAGCGAGCAGCGGCGGCGGCAGCGGCCGTCTCAAATGTATCTGTTCCGACCGGTGGCGGGGCGGCCCAATTCCATGGTGGCTCGTTCTACGCGGACGGAGGTATGTTCCGAGGACAGGACCGTCAACTCGCTGCTCTTGCACAAGGCGAGATGGTGATAAACCAAAAGAGTTCGCGTCGATTCTTCTCTGAACTCAACGCAATAAACCAAGGCAGCCAGCCTGTGTACCGTGAGCAGGGTGGGCCTGTCACCAATGTAGGTGATGTTAATGTCACGGTTCAAGGCGGAGACTCCTCGCAGCAAACGGTGCGCGAGATAGGCCACGCTCTTCGTCGTGAGATCAGGCGTGGCAATATAAAGCTTCGTTAGCCTCTTTTCCCTTTTCAAGGAGCATTGTAATGCAACATCCTATGGCTATTTCAGGTCGCTTTGTCGTCGAGCACCGGGACTGCGATGACACTCTCAAAGCAATCTACGAGGTCCCGAATGGTATCGTGGACGTCGGCTTGAACCACATCCTTGACACTCAGTTCAATGGTGGTTCGCAGATTTCGACGTGGTACATCGGCCTAGTCGACAACTCCGGTTTCTCGGCATTTGCTGACGCTGACACGTTGGCCTCACACGCTGGCTGGTCTGAGTTCACCAGCTACACTGAGTCAAATCGTGTGACTTGGTCAAGCGGTGCGGCGTCGGCACGAGCGGTCAGCAACAGCTCGACGGCTGATTTCTCTATCAATGCCACCGGTAACGTCAAGGGCATCTTCGTGTCCTCGAACAATGTCAAATCGACCGGAAACACGGGCACGCTTTGGTCAACGGCCGCGTTCTCGTCTGTCGTTGCCACGGCTAACGGCGACACGCTGAAGGTAACGTACACCGTCAGCGGCTAACCCGTCTTCGTCTTGAGAAGGTGGCGCCGACGCCACCTTCTCAAGACTTTGTTTACTCGCACCGTAGGAGCAACAAATGGCTACTCGACTTGGCCCTATCTCCTCCTTCCCTGCCACAGTAGCGAAGACATATCCTGATGTCATCAAGACTGCTTCAAATGACTACTGGGTCGAAGGTCTTGGAGTGATGGCGTCCCTCGACGCGGACGCGGAGCTTCACTATATCTGGCACGTTCCGAAAGGCACACTGCCCACTGGTACTTGCAAGCTGGAAGTCATCATGTTCTCTTATGATGCCTCTGGTAATGCTGCTTTCAATCCGAAGTGGAAGTCGGTCGCCTTCGATGAGAACATGGACCTAGCAGCCGGTAGTTTGAACGCCGAAGGCGAAAGCACCATCTCTTGGACCTATGGTGCTAACGCACATGAAATGAGGCGTGCTACTGTCAATCTTGACGCTGACACAGTTGTCGCCGACGAGTTCATCCAGATGCGTCTGGCACTCATCTCGACCAACTGGACTCTGAATCAGCGTAGCATCGTGCTTCCCTCGATCATCTGGGAATAGCCTTCTTTGACGGAGAGGCCTTATGGCTTGGACATTCAATGGCACCGGTTCGCAAACCACTATACCAAACGGCTCCCATCTCAATATCCCAGATGGTGACTGGGGCTTCTATGGGTGGTTCCGTCTTGAGTCGGATCTTAGCGGCACCGCTATCAGGCGCCTCCTTGCTTGGGGCACGCCTGCCGCCACGCCCCACCTTCAGATATTCTACATCGAGAAGGACTCTGGATTCGGCAACGCCGACCGCCTCAGTGGTCGGTTCATTGATGCTGCTGGCAACGACACAGGTATCATATACCCGAACTTCACCTTGTCCAATCATCTTAGCGATTGGCTTGGCTGGTGTTTCACGCATGAAGAGTCGACAAACACCACACGGATTCGGATCTTTGATACTGTCACCCGGTTCACTTACACACAGACCTCCGTCCAGGCTTTAGGTGCTGTCTCCACTGCGAATATCGGCGGCCCTCTCTACATCGGGGCGACCAACGCTGGAACAAATACGACCAGATTCAAAGGCGACATGTACGAAGTAACGTACACGCCTAACCTAAACCTCGACTTCAACACCATTTGGGGAGCCTATAATCGCGGCAAGCGAGGGTTTCGCTCCTCTTCCGTCGGCTGGTCCGTTCCTATGTTGGGCGACCGGACAGAGGTGTGGGGCTCCGGCAACACAATCATCACGCCGTCTTCGACGAACGTGTCAACGGCGACCTATGACAACCCGCAGCTAGAACTGACCTCGCGACGAAGACTGGTCACGTTGGAAGGTCGCGAAGACTTGGCGACTCAGAACGTCACAAGCACGCTGAACTTCACTCAAAATGCTGCCACACCTCTTCAAGAAGTGTCGGCCAACAATACTTTGAATTTTGTGCAGTCACTTCTTTGCTGCACTGATATTCCCGCATCTGCCAGCAACGCCTTGACTCTGACTGATGTCGCCGGTCAAACGCTGGAGCTTTCTGGCAACAATGTGATGGTGTTCGCTAGTGTTGTTGGACACTTGAATCTCGTCAACGATCGTGCGCCATGCGGCAGCACGCTCAATCTAGTGCAACTAGTGGAGGTGGCGGACAATCGTAATCCAACGAATAATCTTGGTCTCACTCAGACTGTAAATGTGCAAGCCCCGATCAAGCCGGTGATCACTCAACTTCTGGGCATCACACATCACACCACCACGCCGCATCGAGCGTTTGTCACTCAGAATCTTGGTATCACAGATGCTTTGGTCACCCCGCTTCCAACGCAGTCGGTAACCAGCACGTTGAACTTTGTGCAAGACGCGCCGATCGGCAACGTCGATAGCACGTTGAACTTCGTGCAAACGATTACCTTTTCAAAGTCTCTGACTGCTCGAAATACCATAAACCTGACTCACGAGATGAGCAGGATTATGATCTATAATCGAACGCTCACCCACAACAATGTTGTTGGGCATGCTCTTACATGGTACGAAGACTCTCCGTGTGGCAGGAAGCAATATACTCCGTTCCAAGGAGAGAATACGCTTCCATTGGATGTGACTTTGCCAAGCAACACGCTAGGAGATCCGCAAGGTGAAGACGCGACCTTCAAGTTGTACATACCATACCTCGGCGTGCATACAAGTGAAGTAGAGCTACGCCAACCTGAGTTGGATAACCGAGATCGCAATGCTTTCAGTCGGGCCAGCCAGGAAACACGCGGCGGTAAGCTGATCATTTTCTCTGATCCTATTTGGCCAAAGATCCGCACCTTAGCAATCACAGTTGTTGGGCTGACCGAAACTCAGGTGGACGCTTATCAGGCTTTCGCATTGTCGACCGTCGGGCAAGAGATCGGCTTGACTGACTGGGAAGGCCGTCTTTGGAAAGGCTTCATCAAGAATCCAAATGAGCGAGCCACGCAAGACGGGAGATCGCGGTGGACGGTCACCTTTGAGTTTGAAGGCGAGATGCTGGACGTTCAGCAGCCTGGTGAAGAAGGAGACGGCAACGGAATGGCAATGAATCTCACACACTCAGCGACGGTGGTAAAAGTATGAGCTTCATCATAAGAGGCCCGTATCCAGGGCTTGTAACAACAACTCTGCTTCCTGCACCTCAGTGGGGCGATTCAAAGTCTTTGACATCAACAGTGATCAGCCAGAGGTCCATGAACGGCACACTGTACACCTACGTCAAGAGCCGTGATGGCAGGAAGCGGTTCCTCTGGCGGTTTGAGATCGCTCGCAACAAAGCTTTGGAGTTGCGAGAGTTCATCAATACTTACTTTGGAAAGATCGTCCAAGTAACTGACCACGACGGCGATATATGGGTCGGCTATCTTCGCAACAACCCTTTTGAATTCATGGGCGCCGGGAGGGCGGGCCCAAGTTGGCCTGGCGGCGAGACCATGACTATTGAACTGGAGTTTGAAGAACGATGAGAACAGTAACAGCTAACGCCTCGGCCTCACTGTCACAGAATACAGGCGCGGAGATGATTGTGCTGCTGGAAGTCGAATGGTCTTCCGGTGGCACTTATCTTTACTCTGACCAGACATTCAATGGCGCTGATCCAAAGATCATCGCTATCGACGGTTTCGACTCCTCTATGATTCTGGAAGGCTCCAGTGACACTCAAGAGTTAGGCGTCGTGCTCGACGACAGCGATGGCAGCATCCGAGCAATCTATGACAGCTTGGATGTTCACAAGCGTCCTGCGCGTGTCTATTTGGTTCATAAAGGCTTGACGACACTGGATAAGATCTTGGTTTTCAAAGGCCAGCTTGTCACCCCCATCGAGTGGGACGAAGCCCAAAGAGCTATCTCGTTCAACATCCTCTCCGAACTGGATGCCCGCCAAGTAGGCTTCAGTATGGAAGAGGGCGACTTCCCGAACATCCCAGAAGAGGCGCTGGGAAAGGCGTGGCCGCTCGTATTTGGTCAGGTTTGTCACCTGCCCGCCGTCAAAGTGCGAGCGCCACGCCGAGGTTATTTGCAGGCAGGGACCGGTATCCATGACTTCACTCTTCAGCCGCGAATCTGCCAAGCCATGCAGATTCAGTGCGCTGTTCAGTCGACCGGCACCCACAACGGCACCGACACTGTTGGCCCTGACCTGGAGTGCGTGAACCGTCGGTTCGGCGAGATCTGTAAACTGAGAGATCTCTATAACCAGCAGGTTGCCTACGAGCATGCCACGTTGAACATTTACAACGGAGTGTCCTTTCCTCAAGGCGAGCGATTGTCAATTCACATCGACTCATCCACCTACAACGGCACGTTCAACGGTAATACGTTCACTGTGTTCTCTCGTCAACACCCTGAGTGGGCGACCTTCAACCATCAGCAGTGTGTGTCAGTCAATGATGTTCACTACTCCCAGGTTCCAGGAAGGGCTCAGTACGGAGGCACAAACAACATTCGCCAAGGTGCGGGCGGCAACTACGATCCAGACAGCACCTACCACCTAACAACTGAAGGTGCGGAATTCTTCTCAGGTAACCGGGCGTGGGTCCCTGATGAAAACGTGTCAGCATTCGTTCCGAATCAGTCGCAAGAGCAGGCGTTCGCATCTTGTGACGCCGCACTTGTCAGCACCCCAGGAATGGCAGGAGGCCCGAAAGAATCCTGGGAGATCTATGATACCATGGAAGAATCCACCTTCTGGTGGGCACCTGCTGGTTCCGAAGTTTACTATGAAGGCGAGCAGGAGATCCTCTACATCGTGTCTTTGCTGCCCGGCACAGTTGACAAAGTGTCGGCGTTTCGTCAAGCCCCGAACGGGTTCCGCTATCTGACAGAAGTTCAGGCGGATCGCTACACTGTCTATGAGACCGACTACGACGGCTACCAAGTCGTAGAGATCGGTATGGACAAAGCGCTGTCTCACTACTATGACTCAACGACTCAAGAGAGCGAAGGTTGGGAAGACCAAATCTATGTCTCGTTCACTTCATCAGTCGGCCCGAGTCCGTGCGACATCATCGAGTGGCTGGTCAACAAGTACACTGACTTAACGGTCGACGCCACATCGTTCGCCAGTGTCAAGACGCTGTTGACCAACTATCCAAATAACTTCTACCTGTTGGACCGGCCAGACGTCTTCGATTTGATCAACGATATTGCGTATCAGTCGCGGTGCGCGGTCTACATACGAAACGACGTGGTTTACATCCGCTACTTGTCGTATGAACCAACCAGCGTCCGGACACTATCTGAGAGCGACATTCTGTTTGGCACATTCAAGGAAAGCTTCAGTGCGACGGAGGATGTGGCCACTACACACAATATCGATTGGAAGACCGGCGGGGCCGCTGTTCGAGACGACCAAACTCCTGAGCGGAAGTTGATCCTGAAGTACAATGTTGACAAGTATGGAACGGTCGAATCAGATTGGGACTACTACACCTACAATATCTATGAGAACGTCTTGAAGTCGGGCACCTTCTGGCTGATACGCAAGTCGAACTCATGGAAGAGACTTCAGTTTCAGTTGCCTCTCAAGCACATCGACTTGGACGTAGGTGACGCGGTCACAATAAACGTGGCGCAATTCAACAGCAGCCCAATCAAATGCGTCATCGAATCGATGAACGTCAACCCAGATGATTACACGATCGACGTGTCTGTCTGGACCCCGATCCGGGTAGGTGAGGACACTCCGTACTTCTGGGCATGGCCGTCGCAACAAGTGGCGCACCAGATTTGGCCCCTCAGCGGCGATACGCACGGAGGTGGCGGGTACGACTTCGATGTCACCCCGCCTGTCAATCACATCCTGCTTGGGGGCTCCGGCAGCGAAGACCAGATCGTCATCTCGTCAGGTGACAAGAACCCAAGTGACTTGGATGATTCTCTTCTCACGCCTCGGTGCCCGGTGAGCAACTACCTGAATTTCAATGAGAAGCCGCCCGAGATCGTCGCCAAGGAGATCGCTCAGTCAGCCGCAAGGCAAGCCACAGAGAGCACCATGACTGAGGGCAACCCAAGAGCCGGAAACAAAGCCAAGACCGAAGGTGCCGAGTGCGGCAAGTCGTTTGCAGGTTGCGGCTACAAGGTCATCATCACTTGGCATAGGTCGACCAAGCAGGGTCAAGCCTACGCTTTGGGTGGCCCGCCTGTCAACAGCGATGGTCCGTGTGGTGGCCCGTGCTCTTGTCGAGGCGGCTGCCCGTCATGCACCGGCCCGATCTATCAATCCTGCCATACCTTTGGTACGGTGTGGTCGGCCAAGTGGTTCGCTCAGTACATGTGGGCGACGTATGGCAACAGGATTGGCTGGTACTGGCAGTGTCAGCAGACAGCGGTCATCGCCACCAAAGTGCAGAATGGAAGCCACGCGGCCGAGTACACCAACAATGGAGCCGACTGCATGGACGCCGGGAGCAGCAGCGCGACTTCCGAGTCCCCGGACGGCAGCGTGGCGGCCGAAACGATTCTCCCGACGGGCTTGACTGGCAACGAGCCGGTTTACTGCACCTACTATCCGAACGATCCTGGGTGTACTGAAGAGGAGGAGGAAGCCTAATGGAGCCATGCAAGAAGCGACAGAAGATCGTCAAGAAACCGAGCAACGAAGTTCGTTTCCGCTGCATGAATGATAAGTGCAGTTTCATGGGCAACGTCGTGGATGAAGGCATCTGTTCTAGGTGTCCTGTCCGTGCGAAGGAGCATAAGAAGCCCTGCGCAATTCGACGTAAGCAAGTCCGTAAGCAGCCCGCCCCCGCTCCTGGAGTCTTCCCAACAGAGGAGATGCTGAATATCAGCGACGAAGAAGTTCGGGAGATGATTCAAGACGCTGGGCTTGACATGGAGGAGTTGGAGCAGGAGGTGCTCCAACGAGAGCCCACGCCGGAGGGCGAGGTCCCCAGCTACCCGCCACTCTCCATGCAGGCGTGGTTCTACAAGGAGGCACTCATACGCTGGAACAAGGCAGGGAGGCCAAAGCGGTCGGACGACGAAGTGAGGGAGCTTCTCGACGGCCACTGCAAAGTGTGCTCGTGGTTTGACGCTGAGAAGAACCGCTGCAAAGGTTGTGGCTGTGCTATCTCTGAAAGTTCGATTGCCATCTTCAACAAGCTCCGGATGGGGACCGAGCACTGCCCACAGGAGAAATGGTGATGGAAGCTGCTTTCGCTTGGCTTGGTCAGATATTCGAGGCGTTGCTTGAGTTCGTGCCGCGTCGGATCATCGTGCGTGCGACCGAGGGAGGAGTCAAGTGGAGCCTGTGGCGGGAGCCCAAGGAGGTGAAGCCCGGTATCCGAATTTACTGGCCCTTCATCTCAGATGTTGAAGTGATTGTGACGGCGAGGCAATCATTCAACACCCCTCACGAGCCGTTGCAAACGAACGACGGTATTGAGGTCGTGGCGGGTGGCGTCGTTGTCTACAACATCAACGACGTTGTGCGGGCGATCGGCAAACAGAACTGGTCGCCAGAGAACACCGCCCAAGACATTGTCCAGGCGGTGCTTGCTGACGTTGTGATCTCTCATTCGCACGATGACCTTCTGGCCGGTTTGAGTGGCGAGATCGAGAAAGAGATCACTGAGAAGTGTCGAAAGCAGTTGAGGAAATACGGCGTGTACGTCGAGCGAGCAGGGCTATGCGCCTTTTCTTCGACCCGCAACTGGCATCACTCAGGCATCAACATTCAGGTGAATCATGGCGAAGAAGTGTAGAAAGTGCCGCGAAGGCAAGCCGAATATGGACTTCAGCCCAAAAAGACCGCCTCGCGGCTCCCTCCGAAAACGGGAGCGCCAGGCGATGAGGGCCGCGAAGATGGCTAAGATGGCGGCTATCCGTGAAGGAACCGCATGATCGAGGCGTACAGCTTTGCTGTCGCAATGCAGTCGGCTAAAGCGTCGTGTGCATTGTCGAGTGTGATGTCGAACTTCTTACACAAGTCTCCAAGGTTGACGAAGCCGAAGGGCGGTTTCCGGCCATGCCACGAATACAGGTCGTCGATGCTGGACGCTAGCGTCATCGTGTCTCTGGCTGTCGACTGCCACAACTCGTTGAACCCCTCCATACCGAGCCAGGGAATGAGCATCGAACGCTCAAACGCCCAGTTGTGTGCCAGAGGAATCAGTCGCTTTTTGTGCGGCAGATTGAGCTTCCGGAACCAGTCGTGGAACAGTTCGATCGCTTGCTCCTGAGAGGGGCAGCCTTCAAGGCTTTCCAGTGTGATGCCGTGCTTTCGAGTGGCCCCAGCATTGATCCTCTCTGGGTGATCCGGATAGATGTTCATGTAGAAGAACCTCTTCTCCGGGTCCGGTTCGAGATGCTGGTTGAGCGGCAGCACCGCGATCTGAATGATCTCATGCCACCCAGGCAGCGTGCCGGTCGTCTCCACATCCACTGCACACATACAGTGGCCCCATTGACTTTGTAGTCCTGGCATCACGGCCTCCACATCGGGGCAAAGTATTGGGCAACAAGGGCGTCGAACGCCTCGCTGCGAGGGGCGTCCAATATGACGAATTTGATCTCCTTAGTTTCATCCTGACAGGGCGGGGCCTCGGGACCGATCGGGACGTCGAAGATTTCGCCACAGGCAACGCACTCTCGTCCATGGTCCGTCAGCCATGTGAAATCAAAGCCACACTTTGGGCATTCACCGTCTATGACTGCCTCATCCCACTCGAATTCAAGCTCACAAGTGTGTGTAAATTTGACGTCATCAAACGGGGAGATGTACCATGTTGAGTCTGGCGGATCACCATCGCACTCGGCAGCCCATCCTTCAACGGCCTTTTCGTCCTGCTTCTCCTCCTTGGCCTCCCGCTTCTTCTTCTCCTCGGCCCAGTGTTTGGCACATCCGGCCCAAATCTCATCGTCGCGAGCGGGCAGTTCGGGGTAGTTGAGTTCGAGCAGGGCACACATGTTCCACACCGCATGGGCGATGTGCAGACAGCCGGTGTCCGGGTCGTAGACTTCGCCGTTGAAGATGTAGTTCAGGTGGCGGAACATACTGTTCCAATACTCATCGTCCGGCTTGTTGCCTAGTCGCCAGTTGCCGTCATTGTACTTGATGGCTCCCATCTCTTTCACTCGGGCGATCGCTTCCGCCATTCTAGGGAAGCTCCGCATGAAGTAAGACATCATGGGCTTGTCGTCATTGAAACGTAAGGCTTCACTCATGTCAAATCATCCTCTCTTACTAGGAATCGGCCGTCCCTCACGAACGGCACACTCGGTTTGGTGTTTGGGTCCAACGATAGGTTTCCTATGATCGCTTGGTTGTGATGGCGAGAAGTCCCTAGCATAAGCTTCTCAGACACAATCGCGCGTATCGTATGTTGCTTCCATTCACTCTGTTGAAATACTTCCAGCGAAGCTTGAAACGCTTTCACAAACTCAGTGAAGCGAATTGCCGCACCAGGGATCTTGTAGCAGTGGTCGGCGATGAACTGCTCAAGCTCATCGACGTTGTCGGCGGCAGCATCGTGCTTGCCTTGAGTTTCTATCACCGGCAGCATCATACGGCCCGTGGCTTCCGGTCTCTCGTAATTGAGGAGTGTATACATGAAGTGGGGTGCCTCTTGCCGTAGGAGTTCAAACAGTCGATCCTTTGGGATTTCTTCTTCAAGCGCGGGCACGTTCATCGCCGTGATTCGTGTATCGTCCGGCAGCACAGGGAGGGCTCGCCTAGTGTTTGCCAATTGAACGAAGTGCAAAGTGTTCGTAATGGTTCTTGGCTGTCCATACTTGGCGTGCAAACAGAAAGTCAGACCGGTAGTCCAGTCCTTGATTCGATTGTATGCTGTCGCACCAGCCTTGGCGATGTTGACTTCATCAATCACCGCCAACACTACACCCTCCAATTCCCCGTTGTAGCCTTGGTCCGAGGTCAGAGCCTTGTCCGCCCGCTCCATACCGCCCGGAGTCATCAACAGATCAATAGCCTCATAGAAGCTTGACTTCCCACTGTTCTGCGGGCCATACATGAAGAGGTAGGGTAGCTTGCCGTGTGGGTTTTGTATCATGCTGGCAACCCACGCGGTCAAATAATCACCGCCGGTAGTGATGTTCCAGTCTTTGCACCAAGGCAGGTCAGGGATGTAGTCGCTCAATTCAACGCCGCAGTGCCCCATCACACGATCCCACGTTGGGTGTATCGGGGATTCGTCTTCCCCCAATTCTACAGGAGCGTAGACAAGCTGGGTTGCCTTCCTGTTCCATTGGCGCCCTCCTGGGTACTCGGGCTGAAATGGCTCGTTGATGAGCGACCACGCTTTGTAAACCGCGCCGCCTAGTATCGGAGCGGGCTTGTTGAATCCCTCTTTCGCGAGGAACGAACTAATGTTGTCGCGCGGGTGGTTTATCCACCTATTGTCATGGTCCTTCATTACCCACGAGTCAAACTGAGCCATGCCTTCGGACTCCGTCTTCAAGGCTCGAATCTTCTCGTCAAGTTCAGACCAGATCGCCTCCTCTTTCACTTCATTGTCAGATGTTTCGATCGCGCCATCTAGCCAGCGTTCCCAGCCCTTTGCGGTCTTGACAAACCGAGGGAACTCAGGGCGTCTATCTCCCCGTTTCTTCTCGATCACCATAACTACCTTACCACGATCGTTGACGTATAGCGACAACCCGCGATCGACAGCCTTCTCCGGCACAGGTACGTTGGACTTGAGAATCTTCAGCGCCTCTTTCAGGTCTTCAACTGTTTCAAAGAGGAAGCCCTGTTTCTCTTCTGGGCCTTCATATCCATTGCACGCCAGACAGATCTGACGCAGGGTGGAGGGGAAGTTGAGGGTGGTGTGCGTCCACTTGCCCTGCTGATCCCACATCGGGTGCTCGTCCGTCCCCTCGCCAAACCGGTACACGTCCCACGCCCCATCGGGCTTTGGTCGCATGAAACAGTTGGGCTTGCCAGGATCGCTGTCCAGCGAATTGGTATCGAACAGTCCTTTCATCGGGTGGCCCCGCTCGGCCCAGTCGTCGAACACGGCCTTGATACCTGCGGTGTGTCCCTGCCACAAGTGGTGGTCGGACACCCACAAGCTGGTGTGACCGGTGGACTCAAGGTCTTCCAGAACTTTCAGGTGCTGCTCATCGAGCGGCACCTTGGCGACGGCCTGGGTCATCTCATCAAGAACGTCTTCGTCGCCTGATGGTGTTCCGTCGGCGGTCCATCCTTGGACTCGCACTCGGGCTCTGCTGCCGGAGACAACTTCGAGATTGTCTCGCCAGTTGGGCGGGACATGCGCGGCAGTCAGAATTTGTGTCGCTGGTTTGACTTGGGCATAGCCTTGGTTCTCGGCTGTGGCGTTCTCATGGTGAATCCACATCACGCCTCCGCACACATCAACACTCGCTTCAACGTCGAGTCCGGTGTGCTTGGCGATGAGCGGGATGAACGCCCGCGCGATCGCGGCATGCTCAGTATGGTTCACGGTAACTGGAGCGTCGTTCTCATCGAACCAGATATAGATGTGACGACCCGCACCGCGAGTCGAGCGGATGACTTCGAGCCAGGGCACGTCGATCTTGTCCAGCTTGGCGAGTTCCTCATCGGAGACGCCGACGCCTTTCGCGTGCCCTATAATACTGTCGAAGTCGTAACCCAGGCCGATAGTCTTCTGGTTCTTCCAGTCCCACCATGTTGTGCCAATGCACTTCATGCGGGTCTCGACTATATAGGGGATGGGCGGGTCCGAATAGTTGGCATTTCCTGCTGAGTCATAAGGCCAGCGGTGGGAGCCGAAGACCTCCCCATCCTGCTCAAACTTGCCATTGTCAAGCTTTACGCCAGCACTTCGACACATGATCTGTGTCTCAAACCGACCTGGGTCGGCGCCCCACCGCCCTATAAGCTCTGGATGGTTATGCTGCTTTGACAGCACGTTGTTGTAGAAGGCCTTGTAGGCCTCGGTTGTGCGTGTATTACGCATGTCGTCTCCATTACGATTCTCGAAGTGTCTACCTATACTGTATGCAGATTCAATAATTCGACAACCCTGAAAATCTGTCTTGTGATGATTTTCTGCTGTCTCACCACCCACCGGAGGGAGCGGAATGGCGCCGGAGTTCTTGCGTGGCCGCCCTTCCAGTAGGTGGGCGGGTGGGAACCTACTTTGTGGTTTGGCTCTCCCTCGCTTTGCCTGTAACACCCCATTAGAGGGAGCGGAACGGCGCGCGCCATTCCGCTCCCTCCGCATGGGGGTGTGTAACGCAAGTCCTTGGCGCCGAAAGACTTATGAAGACCTTTTCAAGAGCGCCGGAACCGGAGTCACAAAAGAAGTCATCCGCGAATTTGTGCAAGTTGCACAAATCACACTAGAAGAGTCTTTTGGAACTCCGCATTCCGGCGCCCGCATTAGCAGTTGGAAAATCACCTGAAAATTCGACTTTTTGTCGATTTGATGGTTGTCGGAAGGCCAGATCTGCATACAGTATAGGTAGAGCAATGAACGATACCCAAAAGGAAATCCCGATCAAGCAGATCATGCGACCGAAGCACCCAATCCGGGCTCTTCGTCGCAACGCGCCGGAATACATCGAGATGCTGGAGTCGATTCGGAAAGACGGCGTCCTTCAGCCGATCCTCGTGCGACCGTGCGACCCCAGCACGGGCTTTCAGTACGAGGTGGTCGAAGGCTGGCATCGTTATGAGACCTCAAAGGAGTGTGGCTTGGAAACGATCCCGGCCCTTGTGAAAGACTTGACAGATGACGAAGTGCTTGTCATACAATTGAAATGCAACGCCATTCGTCCGGTGACCCATACGTTTGAGTATGCTCGTCGGCTGAAGCTTCTTATGGATAAGGGCTTGACGATTGTTCAACTCTCACAACTAGTTGACAAGAGCGTTCAATGGGTCAGGGATCAACTTCAACTCAACCGATTATGTGAGGAAGCCAGAGCGCCCATCGAGCAGGGCGAGATAAGAATGCAGTCGGCTCTTGCTTTAGCAAACTTGCCGCAAGATTTGCAGCCTAAGTTTGTTGATGACGCGATAGCCTTGAAGGCAAAGGACTTTGTCGATCGCGCCGAGTACGCTTTGCGTGATTTCAAGTCTTGCCTTCAACGAGAGCACGAAGCAGATAAGTTAGCTGGGGTCGTGAAACCCCGCCTGCAAGCCGTCAACATACTGAAACGTGAGACGGTTAAGCCTAAGAACGCCAAACGTGTCCTGAAGGCCGCAGGGGCGAAGACAGCACTAGACGGCTGGCGTGCGTGTCTCGCTTGGGTGTTTTCTATTGATCCCATCTCAGTCAAGAACAGAGTAGCCGGAAATAAGGAGGGCCGCGAGGGCGTAATAGCAAATCAACAAGAGTACAGAGAACTGAATCGATCGCTGATTGAACAATTTGTGAAACCTCATTTGAAAACTGGAGACTAAGACTATGTCGAATGAACTCGTACCTTTCAAAGTCAACCTTCCTGCCGTCACCAAAGAGCAACTGAACGCCCTTGACGAGGTCGCAAAGGGCTCGGAATTCCTTCCGCGTATCCAGCTTATCACCAAAGGTAAGTACGTGGACACCGGCAAGATCAAGCCCGGCCGCTGGGGCGTCCCCTTGCCAGGAGGAGATGACATCGACGACCTCGGGGAGTCGATTGACGTTGTGCCGTGGGCGGTTCGCCCGAAGGCGTTGGATGTGGCCGACAAGGACGCTATCGTATCGGTCTATGAAACAAGTGACCCCGAGTTTCAGCGGATCAAGAACGCTCCGAAGAACACGGGCTGCATGTGGGGCCCCTCCTTCCTCGTCCTTGAACGCAGCACCGGCAAGTTGTACGAACTCTACTTCGGCAACAAGTCCGGTCGACAGGAAGCTGGCAAGCTGAAGCCATTCTTGCCCACCGAGGAGAACGGCGGCCAAGCGAGTCCTGCAACGCTGAACATCCGTTACGTGAAGATGCCGGAGTACGGCTGGCATGTTCCCGTTGTAACGAAGTGCTCGGAGCCCTTCGATCCGAAGGCCGTACAGGTCACGCCTGATCAATTGATCGAAGAGCGTGTGAAGTTCCTCAACCCTGAGAAGGGCGCGGAGAAGGTCTCCGAAGAGGAGCAAACCACGCAGGAGCGCGCTCGCTAGCCTGCATCTTCATACCCGCGAGGCCTCCGGTTGCGGGGCCTCGCGGGCCTTTCATCAAAGAAAGCACCATGGACCAAACACCTGACGCCGACTTAACCGCAGTCCTCGCATGGAGCGTCGAAAACGACATCACGTTCTCCATAGACAATGACGATGGAGTCCTTGTCGTTCGAGCACGCTGCAACAACATTTCATCTGAGTACAAGATCAATGAACCCTACTCCGGACCACAACTTGGAGCTTCCGTCTGGGCCGCCCTTTTCGCTGTCAAGTACGGAACAGAGCACCACGCCCGCTTTGGATTCTTCCCACCAAGACCAACTCAACAGACTCGCCCTGGCAAAGGCCCAGGTGGAGTTGACGGAAGCCAGCCTCAAGGTGCAGATAGCGAAGGAGCGATTGAAGGAAGCGGAGCAGGAGCATCTTTCATCCCGGATGCTGAATCTGCCTCACCGAGCATTACCCATCAAGATTTACAATGACGGCCTGGTCTGGGTCGCGAAGTACGAATGTGCTGAAGGCGAGCCGGTGGTGGGTCGCGGCGAAAGCCCTCAACTCGCACTGGTCGACTTTGATCATCACTGGTTAGGATTGAAATGATGCGTGACTTCAAGAAGTCTGCAAAGGAGAAGGCCAAATCGGACCCGGCATACCGTGATGGCCTTTTGGTTGAAGCGGCCGAGGCCATCGATCGTGGTGAACATGATGTAGCAGACATCCTTCTATCTGAATATCAAGACGCATGCACGGAGTTGGAATGAGCGGCGTAGCCTTAGTACAGTTTTCCGATGTCGATCTGAAGACCTTGCTGCCTATTGGCCGGGAGGCGTTCGATCGAAACCTTGCGGCCAATGCCGATAGCCAAGGGCATGAGCCTCCGTTGCATCACATGCTGTGCGTCGCAGGGATGAAGAACCCGCAGGCGAAGACAGCCGAGGACACCCGGCCGTATGCCAACCTTTTCCACGCTGGCTTTCTGATCGTGTGCAACGATCGTGATGCTGCTGAAATCTTGGAGGTGGCGGGTATGCCGTCCGTCATGGTAGAGACAGTTGAGCGGGGATACGTCGCCCTCTTCATCTCAGGCTCGGTCGCACAGTGGCGGGAGGCCGTGCTGCGTGGCTGCCAGCCGGAGGTAAGCCGGGGCACCCGGCAGATCTACAACGGGGTCTATACGAAGTTCAAGTCAATGGGACTAGCCGGTCTGTTCAACGTGAAGTCCAAACCGAGCCGCCGCGACCAAACTTTCCTTTTGGAATACAAACCCTCTTGACACAAGCCACTCCGTATGGTATACTTGAGATAATGATTGAATCCATCAAGCTAGTAACGACGACTCCCAAAGGCACCAAGCTGAAGGTGCCCGCGAAGATTGAGCGCACTGAAGGTCGCATCTTCTTTGTGCAGTCGCCCTTTCACTTGAAGGACGAGATCAAGGCGATGAAGGGCTCGAAGTGGCACGGCTACATGCCGGGCGACGGGCGGAAGATGTGGTCCGTCGAAGACTGCTGCCGCAACAACTTCCAGCTTGACTTCATGCAGGGCGGGAACCCCTACGCCAACTGGGATCAGCCACTGCGGAACTTCGGGTACTCCCGCCCACTGTTCGACCACCAGAAGCTGATGGCCGATCACTGCCTGACGTACCACTACAAGATTCTTGCGGCCGAGATGGGCGTGGGCAAAACCCTATCCGCGATCGAGGTGATAGAGAAGTCCGGGGAGCTTGACTGGTGGTGGGTGGCTCCCAAGTCGGGCCTCGCTGCCGTTGAGCGGGAGTTCGAGAAGTGGAACCTTCAAGTGACCCCACGGATGCTGACCTACGATCGGCTCCGCATTGAGATGGAACGGTGGCAGTCTGGCGACCCGGCCCCTCGCGGCGTCATCTTTGATGAGTCCTCCCGGCTCAAGACGGCCACGTCCAAGCGGACCAAGGCCGCCATGCACCTTGCCGACAGTGTTCGGGCCGAGCACGGCTGGGACGGCTACGTGATCCTCATGTCCGGAACACCCGCTCCCAAGTCGCCTGTCGATTGGTGGGCGCAGGCTGAGGTCTGCTATCCAGGGTTTGTTAAGGAAGGCAACATCAAGGCCTTTGAGTGGCGGCTCGCCATCTTCGAGAAGCACATCACATCTGCCGGAGAGTTCTGGAAGCGGAAGACCTGGAGAGATGATGAGAACAAGTGCAACAAGTGTGGCGAGTACGCGGACCATGAAAGTCACACCCTGGATGAGATGGACGAGATGTTTGGCAACGAAGCCAGTCACGAGTTCGAGCCCAGCAAGAACGAGGTGGGCTATCTCCGTCCACGACTGGAAGGCCTAGTCCTCCCGCTCGCCAAGAAGGACTGCTTGGACATCCCAGAGAAGATCTACCGTGCTGTCGAATTGTCTCCGACCTCCACGATCAAGCGAGTCGGGAAGGCCCTGGCCAAGTCCGCCATCTCCGCGATCCAAGGCCTCACATGGCTGCGGGAACTGAGCGACGGGTTCCAGTACAACCAAGTACAGAGCGAGAAAGAGCCCCTCATCACTTGCCCGGTATGCAAAGGCGCCAAGGAAGTCAAGCAGTGGTTCAATCGTCACACCAACGAGCTTGCCTACATCGACCCGAACCTGGCGGTAGATGAAGACGACTATGAACTGCGAATGGATACATGCCCCCGTTGCGAAGGCGACGGGATGGTCCCGAACATGGTCCGCGAGACCAAGGAGATTCGATGTCCAAAGGACCAAGCCTGTCGTGACCTGCTGGAAGAGAACGAAGACCAAGGGCGCATCGTGTTCTTCGCAGGCTTCCAGGGCTCGATCGATCGCATCGTCGCCCTCTGCCACAAGCATCATTGGAATGTTGTGAAGGTCGACGGGCGTGGCTGGAAGATCTTGCCGTGCGGTGACGAGAAGACGCCGAAGAAGGTGAAGCCGTTAAGCTACTGGGCCAACCTGGACAACGAGCGTGTCGCGTTCGTCGCCCACCCAGAGTCGGGTGGTATGGGGCTCACGTTAACGGAGGCTCGCATGGCAGTCTTCTACTCGAATGACTTCAAGCCGGAGAGCCGGATGCAGGCCGAGGATCGTATCCATAGGCCGGGCATCGACGAGAACAAAGGTGCAACCATCGTCGACCTGTTCCATCTCGGGACGGATCGTAAGGTGCTTAACGTGTTACGCGATAACCGCAGACTGGAACAGATGACTCTTGGAGAGATGAGGGCTATGGTAGAATGAGACTCGATGACTTTCTCAATCGATTGGAATGCTTAGGCGAGACGGACTCTGAAGTCTGCATCGAAGTGAACGGCATTGTTCATGTGGTGCAAGACGTGTACGATGACTCGCAAGGCATCACTATTGTTGTCGACACTGACGCCGAAGAGAGGGCGATGCGGTGAGGCGAATGATAGTGTTCAAAAGACCTGATGGTGTTCGATTCGCGATCGCCGCTCCCGATATTCGACAAGTTTTTCAACGGGCTGACCTTGTCTCATGTGACATTTTCTTCCTGGATTCCAAGAAAACATTACATACAGAAGTCGTCTCCGGTACATTCGACAACATCATAACTCGAATTGAAGAGAACACCGAATGAGATGTACAGCTACCACCTGCCCTGCGTGCGGCTCAAACGACGTTGAACTGTTGATTGACATGGGCGAGCAGCCGATGTCCCTTGTCGCGTTGGAGAAAGACCCACACCACTCCAAGGTGCAGGAGTGTTATCCTATCGTGATGCTAATCTGTCGAAACTGCACACACGTCTTCAATAGCGAGTACAAGAGCGAGAATGTCAAGTACACGGCCGCAGGCTGCCGCATGTTCAATGCTGGGTCTGGGTGGCAAGAGCATATCAACGATGTCTATCAAATGCTGCATCCGATCACGGCAGATGAGGCTCTTGATCTGGTAATTGAGATCGGGGCAGGTGACTGCGAGTTTCTTGCGGGTATTGACACTAAGGCCGGGAAGATCGCGGTCGATCCGTGCGAGTCGGTACTGAATGCCGCGAGGTATGGCTTCACATTCTATCGCGAGCACTTCGATCCGGTTCAGCACATCCCCAGAGGAGCGGGGAATGTGCTTCTTGTTTTGCGACATTTGCTGGAGCACTTTGAGCGTCCTCGCGACATCCTTGAAAGTATCGCCCGCGCCACCAAGGCTCGGCCTAACCCGTCCATCCTCTACATCGAGGTGCCGTCGTGTGAGAATGCTCTTCGCCGATGTCGCATTGAAGACTGGACCTACGAGCATCCACAGCACTTCACTGTAGGCAGCATGCGGGCTTTGCTCCGGTCAGCCGGGCTCGATCACTTCATCGTGTTGCCGAAGTATAGTGGTGAGGTTCTCTCAGTCATCGTGAAGATTGCACCGGAGGAGCCCCACGACTCCGACCTATGTACCGATCTTGTCCTTATGGACTATGAGCGGATGGAGCAAAACATCGCACGAGAGATGGGCTGGATGCGTCATCATTCTCTCAACACGGTCTTCTGGGGCGGGGCGGGTAAGTCGGCGATGTTCATTCGCAAGTTCCACTTGCCGGAAGATGACACGACTGTCGTTGATAGTGATGAAGAGAAGTGGGGCATGTGCGTTCCCGGCACCGGCATCAAGATTCAGCCACCGAACATCCTTTATCATGTTCGGCCAGATTACGTCATCGCCACAACGTCGTGGCGAGCGGACGACATCCGAGACGAGATCGTTCGTGATGACATCCCATGTAAAACGCTCCTCAAATTTGAGGGCGGAGAATTGAGGGAGGTTCCTCTTGGCAGGTAAGAAGCCCACGAAGCACCAGAAACGGATCATCAAGAACAGGAAGCAAAAGGCCGTCCGCCAGCGCAAGGACCGCCGTGCTCAGCCCATCTGCTTGCCGCCACCCAGCCCGGAAGTCGGAATCCCTGATTTCGATCTCGCCTTGGCCTATGATTTGATCTCCCGTAGCGACCCTCGGGTGTGGAGTGAGTTCCTCAAATATCTTGGGTGGTTTGAGCAGCATCACTATCTCAAGTTCGGACGGGAAGCGATCAAGTGCCTGAACAGATTTGCTGCCGCTTTTAGCGCGGCGATCGCCAAGGAGGACTGCCTGCCTCCGTCAGATGAAGCTATCAACTTGATTCAGTCCAATCACTTGATACACCACCTCGTTGCATCGTCGTCGTATCAGGACTGTGACACCTTGTTGGACATGTCTCTCGGCCTGCAAAACAACTTGCCGAAGCTTCTCATGTTGCAGAACCCTCGCTGCAAGATTCAGATCGACCAGAAGAAGTTCTTTGACATGGAACCCTGGCTGGCGTCGCTCTGGTTCAACTCGTACCCGCTCGGCATCTCGTCGCCGACGGAGTTGATCCAGAAGAACATGTACCGACACTTTGAGTGCATGGACGAGCGGTGGGTGCCAACAACCCACGTCGTCTCCGGCCTCTACTTCTCCTGCACCTATCATAACCCGGCAGCGGTCCCTCGCGTCAAGCGGATCATCAACAAAGCGATCAAAGCCAGCCGAAAGAGATGTCCGAAGTTTGTGAACAATCCGAATCCGGACTCGGTTGCCATCATCACGAACAAGTGGCATCGAAACCACGCGGTCTACAAGTCCGCCTCTCCCCTGGTAGAGCAGTTGGTTGGTAAGAAGCGGCTGACTCTCATCTGGTGCGGTGACAAGGACTCCATGCCGGACACGACTGTCACCAACTACTTCAACCAAGTTGCTCACTGTTACTTCCAGTCGAATGGCGAACTGATCATTCCGGCCGAGTTGCAGAGCAATGACTTTGGGATGATCTACTTCCCCGACATTGGTATGAGTGACGAATCTATCTGGCTGTCGAACTGTCGGATGGCGCCGATCCAGGCCGTCGGCTATGGCCACCCCGACACGACGGGCGAGGGCAACGAGATCGACTACTTCGTTGGCGGTCAGGTTGAGGCCGACTCAGCCGACTTCTACTCGGAGACAATGGTTCTGCTTCCTGGCTTGGCACAAGAGCCCGCTTGGCCGACCGCCCCTCGGCAGAACAACTACAAGGACGATGGAGTAGTGCGGGTCAATTGCGTGTGGGGCCCGGACAAGTACAATTTCTCCCTGCTGTCTATGCTCAAAAAGATCAACGAAGAGGTCGCCAAAATCGACCCTGAGTCGAAGCATGAGTTTCACTTGTTCGCCAGCCCCGGCATCAATCGATACGCAGCGCTGCCGCCATTCAGTCGTGAGATCGCACAACTCCTGCCCAACGCGGTGCTTCACTCTGAGCAGGAATACTTCGACTACATGGTCAACGCCGAGATGCACGACTTCGCCCTGAACTCGTTCCCGTTCGGCTGTTACAACGTGTTGATCGAGAGCCTGTACATGGGTCTGCCCTTCCTCTCGCTCGTTGGCGAGAGATTCTACAACCGGGCGGGCATGTACTTGAACGAGCAGGTTGGCATGGACGAGAACAACTTCCATGATCCGGTGGAGCTTATCGAGAAAGCGGCCGAGTTGATCACCAACCCTGATGAGTTGAGGCGTCAGAGAAGCCATCTGGCATCCATAGACCTGAAGGAGCGGCTCTTCACGCTGAAGGGAGATCACTTCCTCGAAGCAGTGGAATATATGCAAGAAAATCACCCCTTCACAGAGACGAAGAAGATCGGAGTTGACGCATGACGATATTGAACAAGGACACAGTAGCGAAGATCAAAGACCACCTGATTCGCAAAGACCTGACCCAGAAACAGATCGGCCAGAAGTTCGGAGTCAGCCGATCGGTCATCAGCGACATTGCGTGTGGGCGGGTCCACAAGGGTGTGAAGCCTTCCAATGAGGCCACCCCTGAAGAATCTGAGATCTTCAAGCTGCAAGCGGAGGTCACCCACTTACGTGAAGAGCGAAACGACGCCCGACGCAAGCTGAAGGCCGCCGCGAAGACGCAGGGGTTGTTTGATGCGATCACTGAAGAGATCGAAAGCACGATCGTTCCGATGCGTCCTCTCCCTCCTGCTCGTCGGACACTTGAAGCCCCGGCCAAACAGTTGACCGAGCACCTTGTCCTGCACTTGTCGGACGGGCATCACGATCAGGTAGTCACCCGCGAGGACACGGGCGGCCTGGAAGAGTACAACTTTCCCATCAGCCTCTGCCGCGCGGAGCAGTTGGTCGACACGACCATCAAGTTCACGCAGCAGACGCTGGCCTCAACCTACAGCTTCCCCACCTTGACGGTGCTGGCCTACGGTGATCACACCAGCGGGGAGATTCACGGAGCCGTCCGTCGAAGCTACTTCAAGAACTGCTTCAAGAACTGCCACGCGACAGGTCAGTTGCACGCCTTGATGTATCGCGACTTTGCTCCGTACTTTCAGCAGATCAATGTGATCTATGTGCCTGGCAATCACGGTCGCCGCACTCAGAAAAAGGATTACCATGGTGCCCATGACAACTGGGACTACCTGATTGCCAAGATGGCTCAGATGTACTGTCGAGGAATCGACAACATCAACTTCGTGATCCCAAATGCCTTTTCCGCTGTCGTCGACATTGACGGCGTGGGCTTCCACATCAGCCACGGGGACGACATTCGCTCGCAGTTGGGCATCCCGTGGTATGGTTTGGAGAAGCGGAAGCATCGCCTCATGGCTCTCGAAGGGGTTCGCCAAGGCGTCCCCATCAAATACTACTGTTGCGGACACTTCCATCGTCCCGGCACGACGACCGAGATCGATGGCGAGTTGATCCTGAACGGAGCGTGGCCTGCCACTGATGCTTATGCGTTCAACGCGCTGGGCGGGTTCACGGAGCCAAACCAGTTGATCCACGGTGTCAACAAGAAGTATGGCATTACGTGGAGGCTCCCAGTGAAGCTTCGCTGCGAGTACGAGAAAACAGGGCCGCGACGTTACCGGCTCGAAGACATGGACGAAGTTTCTATCTAACTCGTTTCTTTAGGAGGCCTTTTCATGGCTGGTGTTATTGCGACTCTTTTGACAAGTGCCAAGGCGATTTCCAAAGTGGACGCCGGTAATCGGGCCAAGCAGCGTCATGCTTATGACGAACTGATCCAGTTACAGGGCAAGGGCGATCCGACCCTGGCGTCACCTTACCTTGCCGCATCGGCAGTATCGACTATCGCCGCCAACGGCGGCACAAGCGGCAACTTCAAGATCACCATCAACTTCCCTGAGCAGAGCGTTGCTGTTACGACGGCGAACATTGCTTACAACGCGGCTGAGGCCGCGATCCAGTCGGCAATTGACACGGCGTTGAATGGTCAGACGATCAAGGCCACTTATGTGGCAGGGCATGTTGATGCCGGGTCTTGTGCAAACATGGCTTCGGCTTCGTGTAACATCACGGCCAACGGTGCGTCTGTCAATCAGGCTCACATGGTTGTGACGACCACGAATGTTGATCTTGACGTGGCGGCCCCTGCTGTAACGGTGGTGACGGTCGGAACGATCAACCGCCCGGCGGAAGCCATCCTTGCTCTCTACAGTTGTCTCACCCCGGCGTCGGCACCTTTGGGGTATGGCATCACCCCTGGGGAGAGCGATTACGAGGTCGGCGGCAACCCGCTCAGCCTCAGTCCTGGTTTGAAGGACCTGCTTGTGACGGAGGTGGAAGTCACCGAGAACGAGGTGCTGGGTCAATTCTTCCGCACCCAGATCGAATGCGTGGGCTAACCCCACTGGAGTAGGAGCCACACTGTCTTGATGGATTATCAGCGGCAGCATCGCAAGGTGCTGCCGCTTTTTCCATATTTTCTACTTGACTTTCTGGCTCCATGTGGTATACTTGATATAGGAGAACACAATGAACGTACAGACTGATCTTTCCCAGTATGATGCCATGGAGCGTGCTCAATACTACCTACAGGTGGGCGCCTTATGGGAGCATGTCCGCGAGCACCTTGGTGAGGATACCCACAGGCGGGTGGTGTCGTTCCTGTTTCGCGAGGACTTCCTTGAAGAGCACCAGCGTACATTCCCTTCGTTGGGAGAATTTCCATTGTTGCCCGGTAAAGCCCTCAACGCCGCACGTTTGGACAACGACGACATAGTGCCCTTCCCGCCGTTTCCCACTCCTGAAGTTCCCGGCTCCATGCCGGTCAAACTGACGAGGATTCAATGAAACATTGCCAGATCATTTACGGCCGGGTCACAGTCTTTGACGGAGTGATTCAAGAACTGAACGTGTTTGTGTGGGAACTGGAGCCACTTGATGATCAGACAAGGTCTGTTCGCGAGTGGGTTGAAGAGTACATCCGGGAAGATGTGGGCTTGCTCTCGACTATCGGTATCAAAGACACTGGCGGGTGGGAAGCGGTTTTCTCTGCGACAATTCACGCAGGCTCTTGGTATCCTGATGAAGGTGCAGATATTGTGTTGAGAGACTGGCAGTCACAACAACTACCTTCGGAGATGTTTGAATGAGTCAACTACCTTGTCCGTTCAACGAACTGGACTACACCGGCCTGATCTTTCAGGCTGAGTATTCCATGTGTTCTGCGGCCACGAAGATTTACATCGCTCGCCGGAAGTTTGAGGGCGGGCAGTCCGTCGGCACCGAGTTCGCGAAACTGGAGTGGGAGGAGATCGACCCCAGCAACATACCGGAGCCAACCATCGTTTGTCGCGACAGGGAAGACGGCAACGAACTTCAAAACCTGTTCAACTCGCTTTGGCAAATGGGCTTCCGCCCGCCGAAGCACGACCCGTCCGGTGAGGTGATTCAAGCAAAGGATCAAAACCTTGCCGATCTCCGTAAGATTCTTTTCAATCAACTTGGACTGGAGTAACTGATGAGCGACCGAACTGACAATTACCTGTTTGTATGTGTTCTTATTGCTTTGCTGTGCTTGGGTGCCTGTCTCATGGCTGGGGCGGCTAATGGCGCCGAGCAGCCCAAGGGCGAGTGGGTCCGCGTGTCTGTGAAGACTGATACCACAATCAACAGCGGGACCGGCTACTATCTCGGCGGCGGTGTTGTTGTGGCAGAGCAGGAGCTTGCGAGAGGCTCCATCAACATGCGAGCCAAGGTCACGTTTCCATGCGGCAAGATTTACCACGGAACCATCATCTTTCAAGATCGCCGACCCGACTTGTGCTTCATCAAGCTGGACCACATGCCTAAAGGACTCAGGCTGGTAGGGCGTTATCACCAGCGAGGGCGGACCAGCAACTTCTTTCGGCGGGTGTCCAACCAGCAGGCCACACCCACGCAGCAAGCATTGATCGATGCCGTGCGAGCCCACCCGGATGCCCCGGCGAGCGCCAACGGCAAGTTCGATTCGATGCTCGCCAAGGAGGCGGAGCGACACTCGCTGCATCAGGCCCGGATTCAGAAACAGGGACACCACAACTGGGATCGTCGCTTCCGTCGGATCAACGCACAGTTGCCTGCGGGTCTAACGGCCTGCGAAGTCTGTGCGGAGAGTTGGCCGGGACAAACCTTGGAGGAGGCAGCCGCCGAGTGTGTCAATAGCTGGCGGCAGTCCCCAGGCCATTGGAGGGCAGTCAGCGGAGAGTGCCCGCTTTACGGTTACGACATGAAGCGAGGCCGCAACGGTGTGTGGTATGCCACCGGCATCTTCGGCCAGGAGTGACACATGAAGATACTTGCCACGACACCTTTTTCATCTCCGATACATTGTGCTCCCGGTGACATGTTGAGAGTCATCTGGCGCAATGAGCAACGCACCACGATGGAAACCAAAATCGAAAAGGCTCAAGTGTTGGATACCGCAGTGTTGGTGGAGTATGAAGCTGGTGAAGCAAAGGAGCTTGGATTCAGGGAAGTCTTAGGCGTGTTTGCCGGGGAGGCGATCAATGAAGACGCTCGCTGAACGTGACTTTGCTACACCGTGGCGGTTTGAAGATAAGCTTTTGGTTCGGTGGTATGAGGGGCAGACAGAGATCGCACCGCTGGCTGGGCGGGAGGCGAGTCGTTTCAAAGTCCATGAAGACGTGCGATGCGAACAAGAGATGACTCTTGAGAAGCCTCACGTTATTGACCACGCACGCATTGTGCAGCTTGACTCAGAAGAAGCCAGACAACTTGGTCTCAAGAGTGCTCTCGGCGTTTTGGAAGGAAGAAAACTAACTTGACTTTTGGAGGTTTGTATGATAGACTTGATAGGGCCCTGGATAGGGCTAGGCACGATCGTCACCTTGACGCTCTTCATCCTTGCGGTGGGCTTCCGGCTCATCGACATCGTCACTCGTGTCGGCGGTGAAGAGGATCAGCCGGATGGCTATAACGGCGAGGAATAGCGTGAGATTCAGAAGAGATGCCTATTATATTGATAGTGAGACCTGTGGGTTCCACGGGCTCGCTACCCTCATACAATGGGCGTATGAGGATGGCGATGTCCACCTGCACAACCTGTGGGACGTGCCGGTCCAAGAGACCCTCGACCTGATCGAGCGGTTCTGCGGGTCGACGTGCGTCTTCTTCAACGCGACTTACGACTGGTTCCATCTGTGCAAGATCTATACAATGTGGAGCCTGCTGCCGCCGGACGCCATACCCGCCAACCTCCCGACCTCCACACTGGTGGAAGCCGAGAAGGAGGCACGGGACGGCCCCTGCCTCAAGCCCAAGGATGTGATGTGCCTGATGATGCACAGCCGCAAGGGCGAGTTCCAAACTCTCATGTCGCGGCATGACGTGAAGGTCACGAAGGTGCCCACTCCATTGGCCGAGCCGCTCCGTAATGTGTTGGAAGGCCTGATCGAGTTCGACGGCATCTTGTTCGCTGGCCGAGCCAACCCCAACGCTCCGAAGTGGGGCGTCTACGATCGGATCAAGAAGGGCAAGGAAGACACGGTTGACCCGAATTTCAAAGACGTGACGCTCAAGTTCAAGCCTGCTCGCGGGTTGAAATATCTCGCCCAGCACTGCCTTGGCCTGGACCCTGAGTTCCACTCGTTCAAGGATGTATATCCGGAACGGGAGGGGCAGAAGTTGTTTGAGTTGGGCTACGCCCCCTTCGCCCTGGCGGTGTCGGACGCAGACCAGGGCTGGAAGGTCTACGACAAAAACAACAAGCTGAAAGGCCGAGCATGGCCTGCACTTATTCACTATGACATTGACCATTGGAGAGAGAATGACGAAGCGCGACGCTATGCAAGAGACGACGTTGTTTACACCCGGCTTCTGGATGAATACTTTGGATTCCCTGAATCCGGCGATACGGACTCGGTGCTCTCCTGCATGGTGGCTGCCGTCCGGTGGCATGGTTTCGTCGTCGACACTGAGGCGATCACCCAGCTACACGCAAAATCCAAAAGGGTGCTTGAGGCATCCCCAGTAAACATCAACAAACCGTCTCAGGTCAAAAGATACATCCGCGAGGTGATGGCCGAGGAAGAGGCGACCCTCATCGACAAGAGCACGAAGAAAGCCAACCTGGAGAAGATCCGGGCGGACTACGTTGTGATGCCCGACTCGGAAGACTTCGACCCGGAACTCGGCGGCGAGTTGTGTGTGCGTTGCCTGGGCGATGGTTGTGTCCGCTGCGAAGGCCGAGGCTATCTGCCCGAGGGTCCTACCCTGGCGTCCAAGCGGGCGGACGAGATTCTCAAGTGCAAGATCGCCGCGAAGGAAGTCGAACTCTACACCAAACTGCTCAAAGCGGGACGATTTCACGCGGCCTTCAAGGTGATCGGAACACTTTCCAGCAGAATGGCCGGAGGTGAAGGCCTCAACGCTCAGGGCATCAAAGGCTCGGCCGAGGTTCGTGGGGCGTTCCCTCTCAAGTGGGACGGGATGATCCTGTGCGGCGGCGACTTCGACGGGTTCGAGGTTACGATCGCTGACGCTGTGTTCGGCGACGAGAAGCTACGCACCAACTTGCTGGCGGGTGTCTCCATCCACACGATGATGGCGGAGAAGATCTACCCGAACAAGACCCGCGAGCAGATAAAGGCCAGCAAAGGCTTTGCCGACGGTGGCGACATCGACATGTACACTCGCGGCAAACAGGCGGTGTTCGCCACACTGTACGGCGGGGATGCCAACACGATCAACAAGAAGCTGTCTATTCCGAAGAAGATCGCCGAGGCGGCCTTCGACGGCTTCCAGGAGGAATACCCCGGCATCAAGGAGACCCGCGAGCAGATCGCAGAAAGGTTCCAAGCATTGGAGCAGCACGGTGAGGTGGGGACCGGCCACATCAGCTACAAGAAACCCGACGATTATATTGAGACCTTCCTCGGCTTCCGACGATATTTCACGCTGGAGAACAAAATCGCGAAGGCCTTGTACGATCTGGCGCACAACACCCCTGTCGCATGGAGAAAGCTGGACTGGAAAGTCGTCCGACGCGACAGGGAGCAGTCTCCGGCGGGCGCCATCTCCTCGGCCCTGTACGGAGCGGCCTTCCAAATCCAGGCCAGCACCATCCGAGCCGCCAACAACCACTTGATCCAGTCGCCGGGCGCCCAGATCACCAAGCAGTTGCAGCGAAACATCTGGGACTTACAGCCCTGGGGTGTGAGCGAGTGGAGGGTGGCCCCGATCAACGTCCATGACGAAGTGCTGAGCGTGACCGTGCCGGACGCCGTCGAAGAGGTCACAGCGGTCACGGTGGAGACCGTCGAGTCGTTTCGTGACAGGGTGCCGCTGATTGGAATGGATTGGGTAAAAAGTATGGAAAACTGGGCGGGCAAGAAGGGCGGAGGCGAGAACCTGGAAGTCAAGATCAGCCCGCACGGCATCTCCGGCTGGAACGATGAAGACACCGAGTACGTCGAGCCAGTCAGCGCCCAAGAGTTAGACGACCTGGACGAAGAGGACGACCCCTGCCCCGTGAACAATGAATACCTGGAGAGCCTGATATGACCCCGGAACTCAGTGAAGCGGCCCGAAAGTGCCCGTTCGTCAAGACGATGCTCCAGACAGGTGAGACGCCAGACGCAATCATCCTGATGCTGGTCAAACTGAAGGCCCAATTGTTGGAAGACGTTTCCGAACTGAAACTGTTGGTGCCAAAGCGTGTCAAAATGTCGGACGGCAGTATGAGGATTTGGCGCTGCCCCGAGGAGTGTATCCCGAAGGACGAGTACAGTTCCGTGGAGATAGGAAACGTAAACTACAAGATTCGGAGAACCTGATATGCCGTTCATTCGCATTCCCAAGACGATGCCGGTCTACTTCCTTCGCAAGAAGGGAACCACCGACCAGTTCTATCAGAGGCGGGGCGGCCGGAAGTGCCACTCCGGGTGCAAGCGAGGAACTCGCACCGCTATCTGGGGCCCGATGACTACTGCCGCCTGCTGGACCTCGCCGAACGGACCCCGCCCCATCAAGGGGCGGGTCGGCGGCGAGATTGTGGCCTTTGCTCTAACCATTGAAGAAGGAGAAGCACTATGAGCGCACGACCTGAGCCTTTACTACCTCCCACGTCTCCATTGATGCCGTACCGGAGCCGCCTGTGGGTCGCTCCCGGTCCTGGCGGGTTCTCCGTGATGTTTATGAATGATCGCCCGAAGTGGTGGTATCGTTTGTGGCAGCGGCTGTTCTTGGGCTTCGTCTGGGAGGACATCAGTGAGCAGAACTCGTAAGGGGTCAAAAGGCCCAGGATGGCAATACTGGAGTCGCCGAGGACATAATTTGCCGGAATTCATTTGACATTCCCAAGTTTTGTGGTATACTTGAAGTATACAGCAAACAACAAGGAGACAAGCATGAATGACAAAGCAGTGTTGAACATCCAGCGTCAGGTTGACACCCTCAGCGACGGGCACCGAGCCGTCGTTGACCAAGCCGTGAAGGCGACGGGAATGATCGTCAGGATGGATGATCGCCTGGAATCAAAGGGCGGAGCCGGTATGCTGTCTAGGCTGTCTGGCAAGGGACTGGAAGAACTGCGATACCTTCTTCTGGCTCAGGCCGCTCGTGCCTTGCGGGTGTGTGCCGAGGTCGAAGAAATCCAAAGAACCCTGAAGGTTAACTGACCATGAAGAAATGTAACCAGTGTGGATCAGACGCGACCTGCAAACTCACTTGGGGCGGGAAGGGTCGAGCGAGCGAGTTTCTTTGCGCCTTTCACATGCACGAAGTTTGTGAGAGAATCAACCCACAACTGAAAGCAGGGACGATGTGGTGTGTCATTGAAAAAGTGGAGGAAGACCTTGAACCAGCCAACGCCTAAGCAACTTGCACGCCTGCCGAAGTGGGCGCAAGAGCACATCGCAGACCTTGATCGACAGCGGCGAGTTGCCATCCGCGCCCTGGAGAGGTTCCAAGACTCCAACGAGCCGACGCCGGTTTCCTATGAGGAGTTTGAGAACCTCGATGGTGCGCCACAGTTCTTCAAGCGGTATATCGACACACACTGCGTCGAGTTCACCAAGAACGGCGTCACCCTGACAGTGACGTTGCTTGATGATACCCGAGGCATCGCACTGTCCTGGGGCCCGGAAGGCGGGCACGGTCTTGGTGATATGTGCTTCACCCCGACCAGCTACCAACAGGCTCGGATCACCAACTTGGCGTACCAGCCTAACGAGTACAAATCACTGATGCAGAGAAAAAGAAAACAAGAAAGGGTAAAAGCATGACTGTAAAAGACATGCAGAAAATCACCCAGAAAGCAAAGGAAGAGGCCGAACGACAAGAGGAGGAAGAAAAGAGACAAGCGGACCTCAAGCAGCGAAAAGCCCAGGAGGCCGAAAAGCATTGGTGGCTTGATAAAGGAATCCCGAAAATCCTCGACAACATCAAATGTGCTGCCAAGCGTGGCGAGGACACCTATGAAGAAGTGATTGATTGTTGTCCTGACTATGTTGTAGAAAGGCTAGAGAAAGAAGGCTTTACAATAAATCTCACAACTGAAAAACGTGGCGTGCGTTTAGGTCGTGGAGACGGCGATAGTTGGGAATGCTACTATGCTCACGTCCTAGTAGTGAAATGGTGAAGGCAGAAGAAAACCACTTGACAAATGGCATTTCGTATGATATACTTGAGTGTATCCTTTGAGAAAGCAAACCGACACACTCAAGCCCTGAGGACAGAACGATGCCGTCTTGTTAGACTAAAGCTCTAACCCTGTACAGTAGCTCAATGGGTAGAGCACCTGACTGTTAATCAGGTGGTTGCTGGTTCAAGTCCAGCCTGTACAGCTAACCCTGGAGACCTGAGATGACACGACAAGAAGCGATCGACAAAGGCTTTGTGTTCTATTGCTTGGAGTGTACGGCCGTGTACAAGAAAGTTCCGACGCGGGATTACGCAGACGGCCACAGCCACCGGCAATTGGAGTCATGCCGTCGGTGCGGGTGCGACCTGTTTGCAAGACTTGACAACAACGAGAGAGCCAAAGCATGAACAGCCCATACATCGCCATCGACATCGAGACGACCGGCACCGACCCAGAGCGACACCAAGTCCTGGAGATCGCGGCAGTCTACAACCAGCAGTGCGTTGATGTGATTGACTGCCCAACCTTTCATACCATAGTTAATCCGGGCGAGATTGTTGGCACCTCTTACGCCTTGAACATGAACGCTCGAATCCTTGAGCATCTCGCAAGTGGCCTGGGCTGGGCGCCCGCCACCGCAATGGTTCAGTTGATGAACTGGGTGGGGGACCTCCGCAATCGATTCAACATCGATAAGTTTCACCTGATTGGGAAGAACGTCGCTTCATTTGATCTTCAGTTTCTGAAACGTGTCCATGGCTGGAATAAGAACTACTTCAGCCACCGGCACTTGGATGTTGGCTCTCTCTATTCGACGCCCGCCGGTATAGCTAGTCAAGACGAACTGGCTGAGCACTTGATAGCGGAGGCCGGGATCGAAGGCTGCCCGCATGAGGCCCTGTTTGATGCTCGCGTGTCGCTTGAACTGGCTCGCCGGGCTTGGCGGGACATGCTTGAGCCGCCCTACGGAGCCCAAGGACTTTGATCAAAATCCGAAGAAATCACTTGACAAACCGCTGCGAGTATGGTATACTTGTAATAAGGAGGCCACAATGGCTAACAAGACGCGAAAACACCTGCTGACTCTGACTCGCCCGCAACTGATCGCCTTGGCGGTACAGAAGAAGGTGATGACTTACCAAGACGCCGCCGCCAAGACGAAAGAGCAGCTTGCTGATCTTTTGTGGGGTGTGGTGGGTCTCCTGAAACCCGCCAAGACCTGGGATCTTGATGACGACATCCTTGACAATGATCAGCGGGTCATTGAAGAAATCGCTGGAACAACCCCTGGAGACATCATCGATGGAACAGAGAGCGGAGAAGCTCCGGTCCCTGTGTGAGTCAGGGACACCTGCCGACCTTTGGGACTTCATCTCCAATGAGACAGAGATCGATCGCCATGTTTGCAAGGAGGTCGTCTTCCAAATAATCTTCGGAGCCAAAGTCATCGAAACCGCAATCGAATACGGCCTGATGCTTGCCGAAATGGTGTGCATCCGGGCCGCCTTCGACCAGTACACCCATGAACACAGGAAAAGCGATGCCGTACATCAAGAAAACTGACCGAGCGAAACTCGACGTGATGATCGACGGGCTCGTCCCGAAGATCAGAGACCTAAACCGCAACCAAGCGAGCGAGCTTGTTGCCAACCTCGTGATCTACGCCCTGACCTCTACCTGCCGCCAATACATGGTTGGTGCTCAGATCGACAGTATCGTCAAAGATCTCGCCAACCGAATCGAGACTCGCGGCGAGGCTAACTATTGTCTCTGTCGCATCTTGCTGGAGGGTATGAAACCAGAAACTGGCTGGTCTTACCACTCACTCAGTGATATGGTGGCGGCGGGTAAGATGGCGATCACCAAGGTCTTCGACGTACAACAGCTTGAATCCCTCGGCGACGCCGACGTATTCGACGCCGTTGCAGCATTAGATGATGCGACGGTCGAGATCGAGCGCCGCCTGCTGAGTCCTTATGAGGACAAAGCCATCCTGAAGAACGGCGACATGCCGTGCTTCAACGAGCCCTTTGCCTTGAGGCCACTCAGTAATCCAAAGGTGACTTGCGGGTGCGTGTGTGATCCGTGCCGGTGCGAGCCACTCCCGCCGATCACCGAAGCGTTCACTCAGGAGCAATACGACGCCATTGATGAGGAGCGCAGACAAGACGAAGGGTAGCTGTGGAACCGAAGAAGTTCAGGAGCAAGACCGGCCCGGAAGCCATCATCCAGCGGGAGTTCATCAGCTACCTGAAAGACAGGGGGTGGCATGTTGAAAGAATGATCGGGAACCAACTACAGAAGGGCATCCCCGACATTTACATCATGCACCCGTCGCACGGCTGCCGCTGGATCGACTTGAAGAACCCGATTGACTATGAATTCACCCGAGCACAGAGAATCAAATGGCCGATCTGGGAAGCCCACGGCATCGGCATCTGGATCATAACGGGCTGGTCAGATGAGGACTACGCGAAACTTTGGAAGCCGCCGAACTGGCGAGAGTATTGGAAGCCGAAATACGATGAAGAGGCTGAGGAACTAGCACAATCATTGCAGGAACTGTTTGATGAATTTGAAGAAGACAATCTTGCTTGACCTGGACGGCGTGCTGATCGACATGGTCGTGCCTCTTATGCAGTGGTGGGGCGTCCGCATCACAGGTGAAGCACAGTACCCGCGAGACTTTGGGTGGGATGTGAAAGGCGCCATCTCCTACGCCCTGGAAATACAGGGAAGGAGAAACAAGTCGAAGACCGTCCATGATATGTCGAGAAAGGAATTTTGGCACACTATGCCTTACTCCTTCTGGCGAGATCTTCTGCCCTATCCGACAGTCGATGCTTTTGTTAGGTTCCTTGAGCAGCAGGGGCTGGACATATACTTTATGACAGCCCACGCTAACCCCGACTGCGCCTCCGCCAAGCTGAATTGGATCAATGACTACTTCCCGAGGTATTGGGATCGAGTTCTCGTCGGCCACCCGAAGCATCTCGCTGCCAACTCGCAATCGATCCTGATTGATGACAGTGACAAAAACTGCGACGACTTTATAGCGGCCGGAGGCTTGGCCATTCTATGTCCGAGACCTTGGAACAGGAGGTGGGGCGAGTCGAGAGGTTTCAATTCGTGCCCTGAACCACGTCCCCTGGAACATGATACTGTTATCAAAAACCTCTACGAAATCGCGGAGCGGCTATGAGATTACAAGGAGCAAACCAGAACGATTGTGTCGCCGCCTCGCTCGCTATGTTGCTTGGCGTCAGCATGGAGCACATCAAGGGTCGGTTGTTCGTCGCACTCACGAGACCGTTCCCTAATCCGTGGGCAGAGTTTCCAAAAGTCCCGGACATGAACGTCATTTGTGACTGGCTATGGGAAAAGCACAAAGTAGCATTGACTCCGTTCGAGTACGATCCGCAATGCTCCCCTCACAAAGATTGTCCGCCCGTCTCAGTGTATCCTCAAACTTGTGGCTCCCTGCATGTAGATGCTGACTGGGCATTCAACAAGCAGACGGCGTATGGCCCAGGGTTGTTTGAGGGCTGCATCGTCGGCAAAGAGATCGGCCACATGTGTGCTTGGGATGGGCAGACCATCTTCGATCCGCGAGGCTACTGCTATTCACGCAACGTCGCGCAAACGAAATTCAACTATCAGATCACACGCTTCTGGTTAGCAACCAAAGGAGAAGCGTTATGAACTACATCCACTTGAAGCACTACCACACGAATGTGATGAACTTTGAGCATCCTATGCTTGATGATGTGGTCGAGTCTTATGATAGTGATAAGCTTGACGCCCTTGCCTGGAAAGTTGTCGATGGGGCCGATCCTGAAGAGTTGGTGTTGGCTCTTCGGTCTTGCCTCAAGTTGCTGGTGGGTCGGCTCCTCGGCAACTGGCCAGAGAGCGAGCCTTATGTGGATGATATGGTCAGTGAGGGCTTCGCTGAGATCGTTCGGCTATGTAACGACATCCCGGAAGACCTGCTGGCGGAGAAAAGCATCTTCAAGATCGCTGACTCTCGCGCACAGGCCGGTATTGAAAGAATGTTGAATAGTTTGAGAGCCCTTGCAGCCGTCAGTCCTAGAACTCAGATGGCACGATTCAACCGAGATGAGGACCCTTTCTATGTCCAAAGTGTGAGCGACTCAACACTGCGGACTCCAGAAGATGAGACGGCTTGGCACCCGATTGAAGACGGGGATGAGCAGATCAGAGATGTGTTGGAGTCTATCAGAATGCTTCCACCCTCTGATGAAATTGACAAGAAGATACTCAATCCTCTCTATTGGAACATGTCGGATTCAGAATTAGCAAACGAAGTGGGAGTCAGTAGGCAAGCTATCCGAAAACGGAAGCGTCGCCTTTACAATCAATATCTCAAAATTACGGAGTAAGCCATGAAGAAGTCGTTTTGCGCGTTTTGTATCCTTGCGTTGCTCGCCATGAACATCACGATGGCTGTAGGCGTCGCCAATACTGAGTGGTGTGCCGCACGATGGGCCGAGCGAGTGAGCAGCTATGAGGAAGTTCGGCAATTGAATCGGGAGCTTTATGTCTCGAATCAGTATTCGTCTCATCTCGTTGAAGGCGTGAGGATGCTGGCGGTGGAAAACGGCCTCTTATGTGAGCGAGACATTGCGGCAGCGAAGGTCGTCATGCAGTACGAGGAAGAAAATCGACGACTGAAAACGTCGCTCGGCGACGCCTGCAAAAGACTCGAAGAGCAGATCGATCAGATCAACACGCTGATGGATGAAGTCGAGAATCTCAGGTGGCAGATCAAAGTCTTGGAAGACGCGATCGCCAGATCCAATGAAGAAGAGCCTCCCGCAACTGATGAAACTGTTTCACCAACGAGGACACTATGAAAGACGAAGCCCCGAAAGTGCCGTTCCGATTATCAGAGGTCCCGTCCCTCGCCCCGATTGTCACCCAGGCGATCATCGACGCGGGAATCTCAATTGTACAAGGCCGAGTGACTGACACCAACGGTCAGATATTTGCCAACTTCTCAATCTCGTCCAGCGAGGTGGCAGAGATGACGGCCTCCGACCTTTTCCTTGACTTCCTGAAACCCGCAACAGAAGAGGTGGCCAAGAAGATCATCAAGTACGCAGGGGATTGCAACCTGTGTACATCGGCCGCCCCGCTGCCGCCAAAGGGAAGCCCTGTTGTCGGGTTCCGCTGTATCGGCGGTTTGATTCCGGTGAACATCTATGTTGCACGTAGACAATCGCCGGATCGTCATCAGTTCATCATCGAAACCCGTGTCACTCGTGTGGAGAAAGAAGATGGCGCGTAGAGAATTCTTACAGCTTGCGAAGAAGTTCACGCTGGGCAAGGATGATCCCAGCGGCATGTTCATCTCGGAGAAGCTCGACGGGACTCGGGTGTTCTGGGACGGCGGCATCTCGCGTGGCATGTCGACCATCGAAGTGCCTTGGGCCAACGTCGTCAACCCAAAGACCGGGGAGTTGAAGCCCAAGATCAAAGAAAGAGCAACCGGCCTCTGGTCGCGATACGGCAACCCGATCATCGCCCCAGACTGGTGGTTGAACCGCCTGCCGCAGATCTTCCTTGACGGTGAGTTGTTTGCGGGTAGGGGCAACTTCCAGACGCTCCGGTCGATCGTGGCAAAGGATGTCGCCGACGAAGCGGCTTGGCGGGATGTTCAATTTGCAGCGTTCGGCTGCCCTTCCGCTGAGCAGGTATTCGCTCCTGGCGAAATCAAGAACTCAAACATGGTGCTCGACATCCACCCGATGGTTATCACACAGTTCCTCCGTAGCCGAATCGAAAGGGGCTTTGCAGAAGAGTTATCATACGCCTATACACACACCTTCACGTTCGAGCAAGAACTGAAACACCTTCAAAGTGCCCTTCCCCAGGACGACTTGGTCTATCTACATCGCCACGTCCAGTTGCCGGGCGATCGCTCAGCAGCCGAATCGCACATGGGCCGGTTCATGGATGAGGTGTTGAACGAAGGCGGTGAGGGCGTCATGCTCCGTGACCCGCAAGCGATCTGGACGCCCAAGCGTGTGAAGAGCCTGCTGAAGCTGAAGCCGTTCAGTGACGATCAGGGGACGTTGATCGGCTTTGTCTCCGGGCGGCAAACTGACAAAGGCAGTAAGCTGCGTGGACTGATTGGCGCCATGGTTCTTGACTATAAGGGCAAGCGACTGGAGTTGAGCGGGTTCACCGATGAGGAGCGACGGTTTGCCACTGAGGGGATGACGAAGTTTGCCTACAACAACCCCGGTGAAGAAATGTCTTTCCACTTCCAGGGGAAACACTTCAAAGTCGGCGACACGATCGAATTCCGCTACCGAGAGCTATCTGATGATGGAATCCCGAAGGAGGCCCGCTACCTGCGAAAGACCTGAGCCGGTAGCGTATGATGTGAGTATCAAGGTGGAGAACGGAAGCTTCACCGTCGAGATCAGGGAGGACGCGGAAGTCAAAAGGTTTCCCGCTCGCTCGTTGAGACATGCTCAAGCAATCAGGAATTTCCTTGGGCCGGATGTTTACGAAGGATCGCTGACAACAATGAAGAGGTCGTGATGTCGGACAAGAAAGTCAAGGATAAGCACATCACTCGGAAAGGTCATGCAGGCTTAATTTACCTAGCGACCGTGGAGTATTATCAAGATCGACCGTTCCGTGATGAACACTTCCCTGTAGTGAGAGAGTTCTCAGACTTGAAAGCGGCTCAGAAGTTTCTGGAGAAGTATCCGCGAGACGTTTGGGACGGGCTAGCACACAAAGGCAGAAAACAACCCATACTGTAGGAAGACAATGCTTGAAGTGAAGTGCTATGGCGGCCCAGCGCACGGGCGCACAATGAAGTTGACCGACCATGCGGTCCCTCGAATTGAGATGATACCTAAGCCTCATCTCCTGCCCCGTCTCAGTTCGATGCCCTTTGACATGATACCGCCTGCCCCGATCGCCTACGAGACCTGCACATACTATCTGCAAACGCACCGACAGTATGGGGTCACTGAATGGCACTCCGAAGTCTATCGACAGTTAATGGTCTTGGTGCTAGATGGCGCCGATCTGACGATCCGCGAGGAGCACGACCTGGAACGCGACCTGGAACGAGTCCCATGGATTTGGAAGCACAAGCCATCAATCCTGCGCTGGTTTGAGGCATGGTGGGAGAAAGCCCTCCACGATGAGGGTGTGAAGAAAGCAAAAGTCTACTACTAACCCGAGGAGTGTCCGATGCGAGAACAGTTGCTTGCCATGTTGAAGCCTTACATTTCTGACGTTGAACAATGCAACTCAGTTGTTGAGAAGCTAGTCGATCTCATCGAAGAACACCGTGAGTTGCAGGTTGAGATCGCCCGAGACGAAGGTTATGACTCAGGTCGGGCTGACGGCCTAGCTGAAGGCCATGACGAAGGCTATGACGAAGGCTATGACGAAGGCTCTGACGAAGGCAAGGAGGAAGGCTACGACGATGGCTACACCAGAGGGTATAACCATGGATACGGTGAAGGCTACGACGACGGCATCGACGAAAGAATGTGAATTTCTTTGTGATTTGACTTGACAAACACCATCCCGTAGGGTATACTTTAGTAGGAGACCAACATGCTTGACAAACTAGTGAACAAACATGGGCAGGTGATTGAAGGCTCAGAAAACTATGAGCCCAAAAAGACACACCTTGACCTATTCAAGGCGCTGGCTGCTCAGCCTGATGACACTCGTGGTATGAAGCAGGCTTTGCTGATTCTATCGACGCCTCGTTGCGGGTCGACTCTCTTCTGCGAGGCGCTGAACAACACTCGTCAGCTTGGCGTCGCTGACGAGTGGCTGAACTATGAATACTTCTCTGCCTGGGCGGCCGTTCTTGATTTGAACCACTTTGACTTGAACGAGTACATGACCTGGGTTTCCCGAAAAACGATGCGAAACACCGGGGTGCTGGTGATCAATTGGCATGTCGGTCAGATCATCGCCATGAACCATGATTTTGGTCTCGGCCTTCAATCGATAGACTTCAAGAAGATCGTCTATCTGACACGACGAGACAAGATTGCTCAGGCTGTGTCTCTTGCGAAAGCGATTGTCACGAACCAATTCCGCTCGTATGAGGAAGCCGAGGAGAGTCCAGACAAGGAAGGCGGGCTTTCGCTTCCGTCGATCGCCAAGTCCTTGTACAGTATCACCGATTTCGACGGTGTCGTCCGCACCCACTTCAGCAAGGAGATTGACTACACCTGGGACTATGAGGACTTCAGACAACTCGGCAGCGACACAGTTCCGCCGCACGAAAGCTATGAGATCATCTTGAGAGAATTCGGCGGCGTCCCTCAACCTTGCTATTCGGCAGGCAATTTGAAGAAGCAGGGAGGTGATGAAAACGCGCAAGCTGCCGCCCGCTTTCTGAAATACATCACAGGAGAGCCCAATGAGAACGATTGAAAAACTGTCGCCCACCAGCCTGCATTTGTGGGAAAGAGACCGCGACGGCTTCTACGTGAAGTACCTCTCTGAGGCGCCCAAACCGTGGGAGCCTCAAACCGAGGCGATGACAATTGGTAGTGCGTTTGACGCCTTCGTTAAGTGCTCGCTGCATTATCACTTGTTTGGCCACGACGGCGACGGTGAGTACGATCTCAAGACGCTACTGGAGAAGCAGTGCCAGGTCGCTGAATTGAGGCCTTGGGCTTGGGAAGCTGGCAAGTACGCCTTCGACTGTTACCGCACATGGGGTTGTTACGACGAACTGCTTAGCGAGTTGCAACAGAGCGAGGAAGACCCTCAGTTTGAGTTTGAGCTACGCGGAACAGTCGGGGGCGTGCCCCTTGTCGGCAAGCCTGACTTGTGGTATCGCAAGACTATCCAAGTCATCTATGACTGGAAGGTGATGGGCTTCTGCTCACGCCATCCACAGTCTCCGAAAAAGTTCTACAAGACATGCCGTGATTGCTGGGGCGATGATCGTGCGAAACCGACTCGCGGTTTCAAAGGCAAGCCTTTGGCGCACAAAGGCTACAAGGAGATCGACCACCACGGCCATAAGATCGGTGGCCACTTCCTTGAAGAGGTCGACAAGAAGTGGGCGGATCAAATCGCGATCTACGGGTGGATGTCCGGTGTGTCAGTTGGAGATGAAGACACTGTGGTGGGTATCGACCAACTGGCCTGCAAGCCGTCACCTGACCCTGACAAAGAACGGTTCCCGCTTATCCGGGTGGCTCAGCATCGTTGTCGTATTTCGCATGTCTATCAGCAGCAGCTTGTCGCCCGCTTGCAAGATTGCTGGAATCAGATTCAGTCCGGGTGGATTTTCCCCGACTTGTCCCGTGAGGAAAGTGACGAGCGGTGCGAAATGATGGACTTGCAGCTTCAGGGCGACGCCGCTGGATTCAGTAAAGAGGCTGTAAAAGACACGGATGAAATGGATGCCTTCTGGGGCGAAGTGAACAAAAAGGAATACCGGGGATGATCAGAGTCTACAAAGGAATGCTTCGTGACATGCCGCATGTCACTAACTTGGATGTTCAAACGCAAGAGTTTGCTTTGGATGCGGAGGAAGTCAAGCAGTGGTTTATACAGATAGGCAAAGCTGTCTACTTAGCGCAATTAGGAAAGCGCGAGGTCGGCTTTGCTTTGATGACCTATGACAAGGAGAAGGGCACGGCCTTTATTGATCGCGTTGGCACCCACCCGAGTTTCCGACAGGCAGGAGTCGGTCGGAGGCTAGTCGAACGTGTAGTGCTAGAAGCCACAACGGAGAGCGCCAAGAAGGTTCAAATGATCGTCCCGAACTACGCCATCGATGACAAGGAAGACCCTTGGAACATTGAACAGTGGCTGTGGAAGTTAGGCTTCAAGGCGGTTGGCGTGTTGACAGACCACTTCCACCGGTACGGTCGGGACTATGACGGCTACGTCTTTGAAAGGATGAAATCGTGATTCACAAACCGTCTGTTGAACGTGTGACGAAGTCAGTCGACCCGGAAGGCTTCCTCAGCATCTTCCAAGCGATGGCCGAAGAGGCTGAGGAGTTGGACCGGGACATCAACCAAGTTTGCATGCCATACATTGAAGACAGCGATGAGTTTGTTGAAGGTACGTGGGTGCCTGAACTGTGGCTGGTCGTCAGAAAGGTGCTGCCCGATGAACACAATTGACATTGCCAACATGGACGCGATTGATTGGCTGCATCACCCGCACCACGACAGGTACAGATGTATGATAGCTGACCCGCCGGATGGCATCAACCTGAAGTACCGAGGCTTCAAGGACAAGATCACCGACGAAGCTTATGAGTACATGCTGTACACGATACTGAACCGTGGCACCTTTCTGTGCGACTTCATGTGGCTCAGCATCAACCCGAAGTGGGCGCCGATGCTCGGGCACGTCACCTATGAATGGCAGAAGATGCACCCTGATTGGGAGTTCAAGCCCTGTGTGCAGACATTCACGTTCGGTCAGCACAATCACAAGGACTTCGGCAACTGCCACCGTCTGTTGTACCGATACCAGAGGAAGGGTGTGTGTCGATACATGGATGCAGTGCGAGTGCCCTCCTGGCGGCAACAGAACGGTGACAAGCGAGCCGACCCGAGGGGAAGGGTGCCAGGGGATGTCTTCGATTTCGCCCGAGTCACCGGCAACTCCAAACAGCGGCGTGCATTCAGCCCGACCCAACTTCACGAAGGCCTGTACGAGCGGTGCATCAAGTCATGTTGTGCTCCTGGGGACACCGTAGTGGATCTGTTCGCTGGGAGCGGGACGCTCGGCCGAGTGGCCCCTCGATGCGAGGTGAACGCTCTGATGATCGAGTGGAGTCGCGAGACTGTTGACAACATTCTGGCTGACCAACCAGAAACTGAGGAGGTTTACTACTGATGCCGATGAAACAATGCCCGAACTGCGGCTATGTGTGGGGCTCACGCAAGAAGGTGTGCGACTGTGGTTATGAATTCATAACGGGCAGGCACCCACTGGCACCGGAGCCGGGCGCTTGGGTACTCAATGACACCAAGGGATTGCCCAAGCTGGAGCCGCCGGGAGAGTTGCCCGACGGCAAGCTCAGCACGGCCGAGATAAGGGACCAAGTAGAGTATGAAGGGCTTGGGTTCTGCATCTATGAGTATATCCCCGCCGAGAAAATCAAAGACCCCATACTGCGAGCCTTGTGGATGCGAGCACAAGACGCGATGAGGGATGTGGTCACACAAATGGAGGAAGCATGAATAAAGACGTGAGGGATGTTCGCGGCAATCGAATCAGACTGGGTGACATCATTGTGTACCCGGTTCGCCGAGGGTCCGAAATGGTCTTGAAAGAGGCCACCGTCTCAGACGTTCCTGGCAAGGGGTGCGTTGCCAAACGAGGCATTGTTGCCCTGAATGTTAATGGTCGGCGGGTGATCGTCTCCCGGCCCGACCGATGTGCTGTTGTTTCCGACTTCATGGAGAACCGAAGAAAAACCGAATCCGGAGAGCAATGATGCCTGCTTATGATTTCAAGTGCGCCTGTGGTGATGTGACCGAGCATCGTGTGCCGTCGACCCAGAAGACAGCCAAGTGCCCGGCGTGTGGCAAACGTGCAAAGCGGCTTCCGCCGTGTCCGAACGCCATCTGTCGTTACAGTTTATTTGAGCGGAACGCTGGGAATCCGCGAGTGACCCGTGGGAGGGGACGATGAATCGACTCTACAATACCAGAGCCTATCTCTGTGGTGCCATGGACCGAGTGTCCGATGGTGGTGAAGTGTGGCGTTTTCGTATTCGTGAACGTCTTCCACACTTGGGAATCAACTGGCTCGACCCGACGAACAAACCAATCGACATTGGAAAGGAAGACAAAGAAAGTCGGGAGATAAGAAACCAAGCGAAGAAGGACGGGGACTATGACTTGGTCGCCACAGAGATGAAACCAATTCGATGCGTCGATCTTCGCATGGTTGATGTCTGCGACTTTGTTGTCGTTTACATTGACATCTCGACCCACGCTTGCGGAACGTATGAAGAAGTCTTCTTGGCCAATCGGCAGAAGAAGCCCGTTCTGTGTGTCATTGAGCAGGGCAAGGAGAACACCCCAAACTGGATGCTGGCAGCACTTCCACACGAGTATTTCTTCTCGTCTTGGGAAGAGTTGTACTGCTATCTGGAGAGGGTGGCCTACGACAAAACGTACAAGGATACCAAAGGCCGCTGGTACTTCTTCAACTGGACCGGACAGTGTGAAGACGATTCCAGTTATCGTACCACCTCTGCGTACCACCCCGATCCGAGCCGACGCATCCGCACGTTGGTGAAGTCAATCGGATGGGAGTCGTTCTCGTTCCTGCTTACTCTACTGGTGCTCTACTTCACAGTGGGCAGCGTGGAAAGGGCCAGCGTGGCGACAGGAGTCTTGTTTGGCCTCAAGGTAGGCTTCCTCTACCTGTACGAACGCCTCTGGCACAAAATCCGATGGGGGAAACACGATGCTTAACGACCTAAGAATAGCGTTGTACTTGTGGCAGGCGTACACTCACGCCAAGCTGTCCAATGATCGCTCGACTCAAAACGGTGCAATCATTATTGATGAGGCCAGGGAAAGCGCCTCTCCCCTGTCGGTCGGCTGGAACTCCCTGGTGCCGGGCTGGGGACACAAGGACGAAGCCTACGAGCGGCCCCTGAAGTATAGCTTGACGGAGCACGCTGAGCGGGCGGCCATCTACAAGGCGGCCCGCAAAGGGGAACGTCTTGAAGGAATGACGATGGTCGCCAACTGGGTTGCGTGCCCCGACTGCGCTCGTGCGATCGTGTGGTCCGGCATCAAGCGAGTTATCTGCCACAAGCAGTGCATGGACCGCACACCACCTCGGTGGAAGGAGATGGTCGACCTCGGCCTGGAGATTCTCACAGAGAACAGGATGCACCCCGTTGAAGTGATTCAATGGGACGGAAGCGTCAAGGATGTGACCGGCATGGAAGTGCCTAACCTCAACAGTGGCGAATTCTGGTATCCATAAAGGAGAAACCATGCGTCTTATCGAGTATCAGTACCAAGCCGTCCGAACGGCAATCTATCCGCACACCCACAAGCTGATCTACCCAGCCCTCGGCCTGTGTGGTGAGGTGGGCGAGTTGATTGGTTATGTCAGCGCAGAGCAAGGTCTTCAACTGGCGTTGGTGTTGGACAACATCAAGAAAGAGATAGGGGACGTTCTCTGGTACGCTGCTAATGTCGCTGAGGACATGGACGTTCTTCTCTGTGAGGTCATGGAAGAAGAGAACTTCCCAGAGTACATGGGGCCTTGGGACGCCAACGAGGTGATCGGCGAGTTGCCGATTCACGCTGGTGTGGTCGCCGAGAACGTCAAGAAAACTATCAGGGACAGTAACGGAGCCCTGTCCGCCGTCAGGCGTGACAACATTGTGCTAGCTCTCCGGTGGTTGCTTCGTTGGGCGGCCCGACTCTGCTCCAATTACAATATCACGCTCGAAGAGTGTGCTCAACTCAACTTGGACAAGCTTCGCTCGCGTGCCGAGCGAGGCGTCTTGAAAGGCGACGGCGACGATCGCTGAGAAAGGGGTACTATGAGATTTCTACTTGTTGCTATGTTGTTCTGTGTGCCTGCCCAAGGGCAAACAGTGGTGGAGCTACGCAAGCATGTTGAGTACCTGGCCTCCGACGACTTGGGCGGCAGGTATCCAGCATCTCCAGGCATGCAGAAAGCCAAAGACTATGTGCGAGGCCAGTGCAAGGAACTCGGCCTAACCATGTACCTTCAGAACGTCCAGGTGAAGAGTGGAACCTGCCAGAACATCATTGCAGTGCTTCCCGGCCGCGATGAGTCGCAACGCATCGTGATCGGCGCCCACCTCGACCACATCGGCACGAGGCGCGGGCGGGTAAACAACGGGGCGGATGACAACGCCTCGGGCTCGGCCTGCGTCCTGGCGCTGGCAAAGAAGCTGTCCGGCACAACGCCTCCTGTGACTATTGAGTTCCATTGGTACACTGGCGAGGAGCAGGGGCTGATGGGCTCACGTTACTATACCAAGAGGCCGATCGGAGACATCAGCGAGTACAAGTTCATGCTGAACCTTGACATGGTCGGCCGGATGCCCAAGAACGAACTGTTTAGCGGCTCGTTCCCGTTCGACGACATCCTTGAGGCGCTGTATGCCAAGTACGACTTCGCTGAGGACATCACCTGGGCTCGGGACACGAATGACAGCGATCATGCGTCCTGGTGGCGGGCGGGTGTGCCTGCTGTGATCCTGCACACCGGGGGCCATGCCGACTACCATCGGCCGACCGACGATGTGGACAAAATCAACTTCCTCGGAATGTTGGACGTGTGCAAGTACGGTCTTGATCTTGTTGAGATGGTCGGCAAGAAGCTGAACGCCCCCGTCGTTGTGGTCCCGGAAGTCCCGTTCGTATTGTACTAGGAGAGCCATGACAAAACAAGAACTAGAAAAGTACGTCGGCACTTACGCTGTCACGAAAATGCGAATACAGTCCGACCGGGGTGAGACGATAGAGGCATACACCGACCTGTTTGTCAGAGAAGCGGTCGGAGATCAGCACCTCAAACTTCATTGGTGCGGGCTAGGAGGCGAGCTAGCAGCCAGTCGGGTTCACTACACCAAACTGTTTCTGACGACGCATTAGGAAAAGAACAATGAGCTATGACGGTGTCCAACAATTCGCGGATGTGCTCAGCTACATGCAGGAGACTCGGCAAGAGTTGCTCCGGGGTGACAACCAAGACGTTCGCCTCGGGCAACTGCTGGACGAGGCGAAGGACTGCGTCAAGGATCGCTTTGCCGAAGAGACGTTGGTCGACACAGAGATGGTCGCCCGCTCGATGGAGGCAATCGACGAGGGAGACACAAAACCGGTTCAAGAGATCATCGACGAGTTGGAACACTGATCACGCTACCGACAACCCCAGGGTCTTGTGTCGACCCCGAAATGTATTCAGCAAGTTCACGGACCAAAGCTCCATGATGTTGTTCGCTGGAACCGGATCGAGAATCAAATCAATCTGCTGTTTGTCAATCGTCAAGTGGCCAATTGAAAAATCACAAGTGAGCCGGAGCAAATCATCAGGATTCTCTTTGCAGACGGTCAAGGCCGAGCTACTTGAATCATAGTCGACCGCCAAGAGGACCAAGTCGAACGAGTCGTGCATGACAGCGAGCGAAGTCAAAACAACAAATGCCTCCTGGTCGGTCAACTCTTCCTTCCACACCCAGATTGCGTCACGCGGAAGCGTAGGCACGCTCGCCAGGAAGATGTCGTACTCATGCTGGCGGATCGGGGCCGGGAGCATCCCCTGGTGTTGAATCTGCTCCCATGCCTCGTGGGTTGTGTAGTGGTAGCCGATCATATCAGAAGCCTCTTGAATTCCGGCCAGACGATTTCGGCACGCACCTCTTCGACCTGCCCGGCTTGAAAGCGCTTCTTCCACATTTCGCCGTTGGACTCGCCAATCCCGGTGAGCGTGAAAGTAAACTCGGGGAAGTGTTGCGAGACATATCGCATCTCTCCTTCATGTTCGTACCAGGAGAAGAGAGACGCGACGCCGTTGTCGAAGATGAATCCTATATCAAACAAGTCGAAACAGTTTCGCACCTCTTGCAAGGCATCTTCTGTAACATTGTGCTCCAGAGTGTAGTGGGTCATGTCATCGTTCATCGGTTTCTCCTTGGTTAGTGTTAGTAAATGCCCCACAGAGAGCCCATGGTCTCTCTGCGGGGTGGTGACGTTAGGCACGGCACTCTCCGCCGAACTCCGGATCACAGCCTCTTCTCCTCACCAGCGGCCACTGGCAAGGCCGTCATCGGCTCCACGCAGCCCGAGTACAAACGAATGTCTGGCCTTAATCGTCACCCTTCCTTGGACTCATCAAGGGGTGCTTCGTCGGCCCTATTCAATGCGTCGGCAATGGCGTGAGCCCTCGCCGGGTCGAAGCACTCACAGACCCAGTCAGGTCTGTCGTGTACTTCCTTCTCAGTATCAACAACAGTCGCCTCGAAACAACAGTGAGCGCTCTCGCTGCCTTTGACTACTTGGTATCGCATCAGTTGCCCCTTTTCGGATGGATTGCGGACGTAGGTACGTCTGGATTCATGTCTTCCCAGTACGTTCTTAGGGAATACTTCAGCATTTCCCAATGCGTCCCACGGAACTCGTCCAATGAGCACGTCAAATGGTGAGAGTTGTTGAAGTGGCGGACCACCGCAGACACGGTTGGCAAGGATGGGTATTGCCCGTTGTCGCCCTCAAGCAGGGTTGATAGCCAAGACTCAAACATTTCTTCTTCGTGGTTGAAGGCGTCCGCTCGATCCTCAAATATCTCTCCGTCGCAGGTTTGGTAGACAGTTTTCATTGCCATCCTTTCTCCGGTGTCCAGACGCTTTCGTGGCCACCGGCATGTACAAAGTCACAATAGAATTGGTCCAGGGCGTCCAGTTGTTTTGATGCTACCCTTCTGGTGCCACGGAGGTAGCGATTTCCGTACATTGTGAACAACATTTCGTCAAGGTCCATCCGACGGGCAATGACAGCCATTCTAGCGAAGATAGCGTCCTCAAGCTGGTCGGTGGCTTCCAGTACCTTGTCTCGCTTGTCGATGAGTTTCTTGGTGATCATATTTGTTCTTTCTCTTCAGGGGCCGACCATAACAAGGTCTCTTCAAGTGTCGCAGAACGGAAGACACAAACGTAAATTGAATACCGGCTGGTCTCTGCGAAAGTCAAGGAGTCAGCAAACGATTTTGGCAGCTTCATTTGCACTTCAGTCATCCCAATCCAGAAGGATTGAACACCTTCGCTTGTCGCGCCACCGAAACCACCTAATTCACGGTACTTTTCTCTCAAATCGACATGCAGCACCAGCACATTTTCATTTTCATACACCAACGAGATGCTCTCAATAGGCTGGGCTTCATTTGGATCGTGTTGCTTGACGTTGACTTGTATCATGCTCACTCCCCGAGCCTGGCTCTGAGTTCGTCACGTTCCCGGCGGGTGGCCTCCACGTCGAAAGCCAGATACTTCACGTCGACACGGAGTTGTTGAAGGGCGTCTCTGATACGCTCCAAGATGATTTTTCTGCTGGCGTTGCTCGCTTGGATTATATTGGCAGCGGCTTGCACCGTGGGATCAGTGTAATTCAACAGAACGGTCAATGCGTCTTCTTGTCTCATTTCTTTGCCTCACTGAGTTTGAGTGTCTGTTTGCGGCGGTGTTCCTTCCGTTTGAACATCACTTGCTTCTTGCCGTACAATAGCTCGTTGTCTTCTACCTTGAAAATGGCGACATAGTATCCGCATTCTTCCAGGTCTTCCAGCCAATCCTCGAACCAATCGAACAGGGCGTCAAGCGAATCGAAGCCGCAGTGGTGGTCCTTGCTGTATTTGCGGATACCGTCAGTGAATGGTGGCGGGTGTTGCTCGACGAGGAACTCCCGGTCCAGCTTTTCGGCCAGCTTCTTACATTTCTTGTTCATCGCATTGTAACTGGCTTCGTAAGGTCCATGCCGACGGTCGTAATGTTCGACTCGGTAGATGGTTTTCATATTTCGTGCCACTCTGTTGTTGTGCGCGGGTAGCCTGCGTAGTAAAGAGTCACCGGGTCTTCGCTGCCGAACCAAGACCATTTCTTCCTGGCTCGTCGGGTTGCTTCCTCTTCGGTTTTGCCGACGACCACTCCCAGAAACTCAGGATGGCCGTTCCCGGAGTTCGTCTCGGCTGTCATTATGCAGATTTTCATTTTGATGGTTCCAGAGATACGTTCACTTGCATAAGCTCTTCGGAGGTCGCCGCATCCCGCCAAAAGCCACCGGACGTCATGTAGGCCTCCGGGAACTCACTGCTAATCAGAGGCATAACAACACCAAAGAATGTACGATGGCTGCCTCCGCCTTTGATGCGCAAGTAGGTTTTCTCTTGATGGGCCAGCTTGCGACGCCGAACTCGGACTTGGGCGCCCTTGTCTCTCAGTTGTTTGACGACGTTCGCCACCTTTTGTGTACTCATTTCATCCACCGGATCAGAAGTCGCATGAGGAAGTTCTGAAGGTCTCGACTACAGTCGGCGCTTCCCGTTACATAGTGGCTCACCTCTTCCAAAGCTGTCTCCAGAAGAACGTCGCCGCCAAGGTCGTTCCGAATATGTACGGTGCCGTCGCCCGGTTTGACGAAGCCGAAGCAATCGCTCTCGGCATTGGAGATTTCGTTGAAGCCCTTGATCTTGGGCTTCGGACACTTCTCCAGGTCGATCAGTTCAGCGGCCTCGATCCACGACCACACCAAGTTGACTGCGTCGATTGCCTCAAAGGTCGGCACAGTGACCACTCGCCCTCGCCGCTCCTCGCCGTCGAGCACGTTGTCGGTTGTCGGAATGTCGAAAGACTTAACGACCTCCATCATCCCCGGCTCTTTGATGACGCCCAGGTCAAAGCCCTTGCGGCGGGCGAACTCGCCAACGATACCGTCGTTCTGCGAACAGGCGACCTTGTCGCCATGGACAGTTTCCCAAGCTTCCTGCCACGTCTTCTTTTGCTTTTCGTTCTCGCTGCTCCAAGTGTCAGGCTTCAGATAGTAGCTGTCCAGCTTGGTTTCCAGGCACTCTTCGCCCCGGTCGACGGCCCGGAGGAATGTGACCACGTCGTCGTGGCTGGCGTCCCGATACAGGCGGCAGATGGCTGCACGAACCCCGTACTCGTCCAGGTTACGGCTCTCGTCAATCGCGATCTGATTGCCGGTGAAGTTGTAGTCGGCGATGCTGTCCGGGTGGCTGTTCATCTCTCGGACGAAGACGCCGTTGTAGTAGATTTGAGCCTTGCGGCGGTCGCCCAGCTTGGGAAGAATCCGCTTGTTCGGATTGTAGCCCGCCGAGAAGTGGAGGAACTTGTGTTGCAGGTTGTCCACGTACTCCTGCCCTTGCTCGTCGGCGTCGATGAAGACTCGCGTGTAGCCCGCTTGAGCTTTCTTCTTGCTGTCTTCAACAATGTCGACGATCAGGTCACAGTTGGTGTGGGCATCGGCCACAGTGTCGCCCGCCTTGATCGTGCGATCGATGGCGTTGGAGATGAACTCCCGATACGCCATGTCGACCTCTTGCCAGTCGATGGCCCCGAAGTCCAGCACCCACCCGAGGTCCAGCTTCTTCTTCGACGTTCCGCCAAACTGGACGTACACCTGACGCTTCTGCTGCTCGTCGATACCGTCGCTGATGGTGATGGTCTTGGTCTTGAATTCCAGGCGGGTGAGGCCACAGTAGACCGTGACCTTGCGGCCGAGACGCAGGAGAGTGGTGATGGCAAGCTTGGCTCCACTGCCGAACTGACCGATGAGGTCCTCGTCCGAGCGGCTGAGGCTGGCGCCAAGGAGGGTGAACGCTTCAATCGGGGCCTCGCCCTTGTTCTGGATGAGAAGTTGCGACATCGTTTGACCTCTGGGTTAGTTGGTGTTGATACTATAAGTATACACCAAAAAACTGGAAAGTCAAATGGATTCTCAAGAAATTTCTGGGTGTGCCTTGTCGGTAATGTAGTTCACCATGTAGGCCGCCATGGCGTTGGCTTCCTTCAAATTGGCGTTCAACTTTGGCAGTCTGTCTTTGTGATGCTGGATTTCAGCCTCGCTGAAGGGCAGGGCAGGGCCGAAACCGAACCCCGCCCCTTCATCATTGCTCTGCCATTCTTGTTCAGCTTGTCTGTTAGCTCGTTCGCAGGCGCCTATCTGACTGATGCAGCTACAGTGCGCTTGCCGAGCCTCCTCGGCTTGGTAAAGCCAAAACTTCAGCATGGCCTTGGCCACGTCTCTTGGCTGCGTTGTTTCCAGTGTGAGTTCGACATGCGTGCATTTCATCTCAAAACTCCGAAGGGTCTCCGATTGATGCGTAGTGGAAGCCAGTGGCCCGCATGCGGGTTGGGTTCAACAGGTTCCGACCGTCGAAAAGCCAAGCGGGTCGCTCCATGCTGCGCTTGATGGTGTGCCAAGGCAGATCGATGTACTGAGGCCAGTCAGTTGCAAGGATGACGGCGTGGGCCCCGGTCGCACACTTCAGTGGATCATCAAAATGAGTGAAGCGAGTCCTCTCATACGTCTTCAGTGTAGCTTTCGGATCAGTGATACGAACGTCCGCACCTTCATCGGCGAGGAGTTCGCAGAGGCGGAGCGCTGGCGACTCGCGGGTGTCTCCGGTGCCAGCCTTGAAGGCATACCCAAAGACGGCGATTCGCTTGTCCTTGAGGGTGCCGAACAGTCGCTTGCTGAGCCGTCGCACAAGCCGGTCCTGCTGGTGCTCGTTCATCTTGATGACGGACTCCCAATAGTCGGCCACCTCGGTCAGTCCCTTGGAGCGTGCGATGTAGACAAGATTTAGCACATCCTTCTTGAAGCATGAACCACCGAAGCCAAGCGACGCCTGTAGGAAGTGCTGACCGACGCGCGGGTCGGTGCCGACGGCTTTGGACAGTTCGTCAACGTGGGCGTTGGTGTGTTCGCACACCTCGGCCAGAGAGTTGATCGACGACACACGCTGAGCCAGCATTGCATTGGATGCCAGCTTGGACAACTCGGAAGTCCAGATGTCGGTCAGGATGATGCGGTCGCTGGGCACCCAGTTGTAGAGTGAAACCAGCTTAGCCATCGCATCAACACCTCGGCCCGAGCCGGTGCTTCCTATCAGAACTCGATGCGGGACCTCCAAGTCGGCAATCGCTGTGCCCTCGGCCAGGAACTCCGGATTACTCAGTATGGAGAAGGTTTTGTCGTCGGTGTCTTCCAAGACTTCATGGAGCATCTCGTTCGTGCCGACAGGTACGGTGGTCTTCTCGATGACGACCGTGTGGCCAGAAGCGAACTTGTTGATCTGTCGAGCCACGGCTTCGACCTTACTGGTATCACAAGCATACCCGGCCCCGGTGCCTTCCGTCTTGGTCGGGGTGTCCACCGAGATGAAGATGATGTCGGCCTTGCCGATCTCTCCCCGAACGTCCGTCGAGAACGTCAGGTTATAGCCCCGGCGGTCCTTGACGATCGCATCCAGGTTTGGTTCGTAGATCGGCAACATGTCGGAGTTCCAATCGCAGATTCGTTGGCGGTCGATGTCCACAACAACGAAATGATGCTCCAAATTATACTTGGCCATGACAGCCATCGTCGGGCCGCCTACATAGCCAGCGCCAATACACAATACTCTCATGCTTGTTCTCCTCGGTAGTTCTGGTAAAACTCTGGTAGATCGTGTCCGGGTGCGTCGGTTAGCCGACTGTATAAGTATGATTCATGCAGTGGTTTGAAGTTCCCGGTCAGCTTGTAGATGTGGTCCACGCCGACATCCATAGAGCGGCGTTGCCACCCCAGTGCCTCGTCCAATGTGCCCTCTCGCTGCCCATGGCAGTGGCCATACAAATGAGCCCAGCCCTTGTGGCTTCCTTCCCAAAATGCCATCGGGGTGTGACAGAGAACTGTCTTCAGTCGGCCGCCGTACCAGCCCCGTAGCTGGGTCAAGCGGACTCGGGGAATCTCGCCGAACACCCTGCGACTCTTCTCTGGTCGGTCGTGGTTGCCTCGGATCAGATGGACGTGCTTGCACTTGATCCTCATCCGGTACTTGCCGGGCTTGTCCAGGGCGAAGTCGCCAAGGACAAATAGCTCGTCATCCACACGGATGGAGCCGTTGATGGCGTTGATCAAATAGTTGTCGTGCGCCTCGACGCTGGCGAAGAGTTCCTTGGTGCCGGGCCGATAACGAGGGAAGTCCATTATCAGCTTCTCGTGGCCAAAATGACAATCGGCTATGAAGTATCTCATCGCTCTACTCGCTCGATCTTGACAGTGGGGTCTTCGTGAAAGCCTGGGTGGCCTCCGCCCTTCCACAGTTCATCGAACTCCTTCTCTGCTTCGATGGACCACCGGCTCTTTTGCCAGGTCTCAGTTAGATGCACCATCTCGTTCCCGTACTTCTCCATAGCTCGCTTCTGGCAGCATTGATACAGGGCGTTCTTGATGCACATGCGGAGCCCTTCCTCCACCATCTCCGCCTCGAATGGGTGTCGGCCGTCGCGCCAGTCATGGAGGATTCGGTTAAGGGCGGTTGCGAGGTCGGGGTCGACCGGGCTACCATACTGAGTCATCTCAAAAGTGAGCGTCAGTTCGTAGTGGTGCGGTGTGGGCACCGGGTCGTCGGCCTTGATGGTGCGCTTACTGACTAAGTTCATTGAGATTCTCTTTCGTGAATGTCCAAGTGTATGTAGTATGCGAGCGCCGCCAACAAGAACGCCGCCAAACCAAACAGTGAGCCCACGTAGGTTAGCCGCTCTACGATCGGCGGCGATTGTTCAGCTAGGATGTAAAACCATGCCGCCGCACCGACGCAAGCTATGCACACGAAAGCAAGGACAGTGACGGTGAAGGCCACTACAGCCTTGAGATACGTTCTAAGCATCAGTGTCTCCTCGGTTTCAGGTCGACCATCCAATCGAGTACACAGTCGGTTCGCGTGACTATCACAAGCTCATCGCACTCGTCAATAATCGCTCGCACATAATTCGTGCCTCTCCATACTTGACGACACATATTCATTATAGGTTGAGGCCCTCTTTCTTCCACAAACGCCACCAGTAGCTCTCGGTCGGTCATTCCGGGCTCCTCGCTGCTGTTGCCGGGACCACCTTCTCTACTTTCTGGATTCGGTGAAGGCATCCAGCCGTCCAATCATGTACCTCTCCGTCTTCCACGGCAAGAATGTGATGTGCGGTTCTCACAAGCCACTTGCCCTTGCGACCTCTCATAACTCGGGCCAGGGTGCGGACGGTGCGACCACCCATAATGTCTCGCCACAGTTTCGTTTGATCCTCGGTGGTGAGGTCCAAGAAGTCCAAAGCCTCTTTGGTTTGGTAGTAGAAGGTGCTTCTGCGGCGCTTCCTACCTATCAATTCAAAAAGGCAGTGAGCATCATAATAAGACAGGTCGCCGACGATGGCGATGGCCTTGACCGCACAGTCTTGGGTCTCACCCAGCACATTGGAGTCGGAGGCCAGTTTCAGGAATTTGTTGGTGAGTTCACTCATACCTAAAGTATACACCATGAAACGAGAAAGTCAAGTGAGAGACTCAATTTCGTGCAACTTTCTCAGTCGCCAGTTGTAAACAACCTCCATGATGTCGTGTACCACATTGACTCCTGGGCACTTTACAAAACGATAGAATTCTTGAGGGGCTCGCTTTGGGTTAGTAAAATCAAATTGCGGGATGTCACTCTTAGCCTCCACGCGCACAGCCGCCAAAGCGGCGTCCCCAGCCGGGCCCTCGAAACCGTCGAAAATTGCATTACCCAAGCGAATCCGTTGCAGCCATTTGGCAAACTCATCGGCCAGCGTCACCACAGCGGTGTCAATTTCATCTCGACTTGTCAGCGGGAAGCGTGATTCCAACACGGCTATACATGCCTCCGCTGCTTGCTGCTTCTTGGTCATTTCGATTACCTCAAACAAGGTAGCCAGCGTTTTCCCAAAGACACTCACCAAGACAGGAACAGCCATCATCCAAGGCTGCCTGCACAGCGGTGTCGGCGATCGCGTCCAGCGCTTCGAGCCACCCCTCGGTCAGATCGTCGGCTGTCAGGGTATAGACCTCGTTGCCGTCGAGATCATACCCGATGATCCGAGAAGCCCTCACCTCGATGTTGTATAGCTGCCCTGTTATGACGTAGTCGCCACAGTATTCGGCGGGCTCCGCACTATACTCAATGAAACAGATGACTTCGCACCCTTGGTCTGGGCTCGCGAACTTGTATTCGTACTCGTGGGTCATTGCTTTGCCTTTCGCTTCGCTTGGCGCTTAGCCTTCTGGCGGCGCTTAGCCTTTGCTGCCTTTGTTTGTTTTGGTGGCAGTTTTCTGTGCTCTACATAGTATTCGAGCGCTTTGACTGCGGCCACCCTAGTTCGATGCGCTGAGAGAATGTCAAACCACTCACCACGCCTAATCATCACACGATAAACGATCGGGTAGCCCAGCGGCTCTTTATTTTCGTTGCGCTTACGTCCAAATCGGATGTGCGACTTCTCGATGTAGTAGTTCTTGCAACGGGTCCACCATTGCCACCGCTCAGCAACGGAGGTATCCGCTCGCTTGCATCGTTTTTGCCAGTCCATCGCCACTACTCAGTCTCCACTTCGATGACACAGAACATCTCGGTGCCGTCCTCAACATCGCCTTCTACCTGCTGCCAGTCAGACTGCATGTTCATCTGGACTCGCTCGTTGATCTGGTCAATGATCGCTGCTGATGGAGTGTCCCGGAAGCCTGCGATCGCGTTGATGATTGCCTTGGCGCGACTAGGGCCACTGCCGACACCATAACGGCCTGTATTGTCAAACTGTGCCAGGCAGCCGAAATCAAATAGCTGGCGAGTCATAGGCCCATGGAACGTGTAGCGAAAGTTCGTTAGCTTCGTTGGTTTCATCATTCGAGAGCCTCCAAGGTTAGATGGTCATACTCAAGTCTACCATACGAACGCCGATTTGTCAAATGGATTTTCGAGAAATCGGCCCGGTTATTGATCCCAAACTGTCCTAGAGATCGGCCCGGTTATAGGCGGCTGGGGATCAGCGTAATCGGCACAATCGTAAAAGTCCAATTAACCTGGAGGCGCCGCGCTTAGAGCGCAATCGGAATAATCGTTGCAACCATTGCAATCGCTATAATTGCTATGACTGGAACATTTGGAACATTCGGAACATTCGGAAATCTATTTGACTTTCGGGCGGGGTGTGGTATAGTTGAGTGTTGGCGGAAACAAACCCACCGGAGGTAACGATTATGACTTTTGAGCTAACTTTGAAGGGTTTTGACGGGTCTACCGATGCCACCGACCACTTGATAAAGTGGGTGAACGCGATTGATCGGCCCGCGCTAGAAAAATGGCTGCATGATACCGGATTGCAATCTGCCCTAGCTTGTGCCCCTAGCGAGTTGTCGCGACCGTTGACCCATGCTGACGGTGTTGACTTCACACTCGGAAAGACCGACCCAAAAGTGATCGACAACTGGAAAGACCAGTCTACAACCGGAGGTAACGATTATGTCGAATGAGAAGATTGAGAAGGCTCTGCGCTTTTTCGGGATCAATGAGGCGCCGGAGGATTGTGACATCTGTGAGGACGGTAGCGTTTACCATGGGCTCACTCAGATACTCCCGGCCGGGTCAGTCGCGCCGCCGTGGTTCATCAACCACTACGTTTGCCCTACGTGCGGGGCCACTTGGGACGATGAGTGGGATTGTATGTGCGATGACGAATGCCCTGGTTGTGGCGCTGTTTGCAGTCCGGTTGACGGTGAGGCAATACCCCACCCCGATTTTCTCTGATTTTCTATTTGACTTTCGGCTAGAGTGTGGTATGATTGAATAGTCAAACGACGGCTATCACTAGGCGGGATCGCGGGATAGCATAGCGGCCCCGATCGCTTCCGCCCAGTGATAGCCGTCACAACACCACAACAAGGAGTTCCGATTATGTCGAACGTATCAGCCAGTTACCTTTACTCCGGTATGTCTGATTTCTTCAGTGGCTACGGTTGTAACGACAACCAGTCACTCCTTTACGCTTTCTACGGCCCGCGCACGACTTTGCGGGATATAGTAGATCAACTGGTTAGTGAGACTTGGAGCGGTCCTGCCAGTGAGGACGTTCCGGAGGATCTTTCCAATGATGAGGTTCGTGCGGCGATTCTCGATTGTCTGACTGAGCAGGGTCGTGCCGATTATGCCAGCGGCGCAATCTCTGAGTTTGCTGAGAAGTATGCGGCTGCGAACGATCTTGACGGTGAGGAGGAAGATGACGATTGTATGGATTCGCCCGTCGTTATCTTCCTGCTCGAATGGGAGGCCTGTGCCGATTGTGGCGCTTTCACCGAGTTGAACGAGGATGAGGTCTGTGCCGAGTGTGCGGCCGGGGTTCCACCTGTGACGGTCACGAAGGAAGAGTTGGAAGCTAACGGTTATGTCGAGATTGTCGAGCAGAACGATGACGGCAGTGTTGTCATTCTTAACGGCGACGGCGGTTGTGACCTGTTTCAGGTTCGTGACAGTTATGCGGGCTGGTGCCTGGAGTGTGAGTGCGGGCGGGTCCTGGAGTTTTGCCGGTCGCTGAGTCGTGGCGGAAATTTCTGATTTCTACTTGACTTTCGCGCAAGGTGTGGTATGCTTGAGTGTGGCCGACGGTCGGCCGGAATCACCCACTACATGAGGAGTAACGATTATGTCGGATTTGCGAGATGCGCTTAGGACACTGGCGGATAACGGATTGACGGAAGATTCGATAGTCGGGATTGTGCAGGAGGTTGTCGAGGGTGACGCCCTTGACGATAATGACGATCAAAAGTGGTGTGCGCTTGTTGCGGAAATGGGCGCTGACATGCTTGACGCCGACGAGTTCATCCATGACGATTGTGTGTTTGAGGTGGGCGGGTCCGAATATCTCGTTCTTACCGAGGATGAGAAAGAACAGCGCTGGGACGATTGTCTCGAAAGTTACCTTGATGACGGTTGTGTCGATGGTGCCGATTCTCCCTACTTCGACCGGGAGCGATGGAAGAAGGACGCGCGTATCGATGGTGCCGGTCACGCGCTTTCTTCCTACGACGGCAACGAGTACGAGTTCTCCGGGTTCGGAGAGTATTTCTACATCTACCGAATCAACTGATCGGAGGGGTCGTGGTAGAGCTAGCAGCACTGGTGATTGTATGGATTGTTCTGAATGTGTGCGAAAAACTGTATACGCCGGGAGAGCGGCTTGACCTGATTGTGTGGGCTGTAGCGGCTGTCCTGTTTATCGCACCTATCTGGATTGCCTTCAACTCAGGGGGATAGCATGTTTGACGATAGTAAGGTTTCGTTCGAGATTGAGGTTGAGGGGAGTGATGTCGAGGTTCGCGGTAATGCCATGTGTTCCGGTGATGCCGATGCTGACCGTGAGTATGAAGATGCCATCATTGCGCGTATCAACGATGGTGACGTTTGGGCATGGGCGCTGGTTCGCGTGGTCGCTCGTTACGATGGTATCGATGATGCCTATGGCGACGATTACCTCAGCGGTTGCAGTTATGCCGATGAGGATGACTTCAAGGCTGACGGCTACTATGAGGATATGTGCGAAGTTGCCAAAAAAGAGCTTTATACCGTGTTGGAGCTTCGCGCTGATAAGTTGGGCCTTGACGAGTTGATCGATCCTTACGAGGGCGACCCTTGTAACGAGATTGCCGATCTTGCCACCGAGTTCAATTCTGACTTTTGCAAGGATGGTAGGGTCTATGCCGAATATCACGATGATGGTTTTCACTTGCGGCTGACTGGTACGGTCGAGCGGGTTCTGACAGTTCTACGGGCGGCTCACGGTCGCGCTTAGAAAATCCCGATTTCTATTTGACTTTCCGCGCTTTTGTGGTATGCTTGTATTGTTCGGCCGACGGGCGGCCGGGAAACCCACCATAGGGAGATTGTAACGATGGCAGCGATTTATCAAGCGGATGTCTGGTGTGACGATTGTGCGGATGTTATCAAGGATCGCCTCTGGGCGGAATCTGAGGATGGTCCGACCTTTTCCAATCGCGCTGAATGGGAAGAGTCTGTCGGTTACGACGATGAGCGTAACTATGACAGTGGTGAGTATCCGAAGGACTGTGACGATGATGAGGAATCTGACTGTCCTGATCATTGTGCCGCTCATTCCGGTTGTCTCAATGCTGAGGTTCTTTCCGATGATAGCGTTGTTGGCTATTTCTTCGGTAATTCCTTGACTACCGACGGTGCGGATTATGTCAGGGATGCGGTTAGGGACGACGTGCGGGCGGGTGATACCGATTCTGTCGCCTGCACCCTTTGGATGCCCTATTACGATTGGATCGATTATGACGGCATCGCCACCTGTTACGGTTGTGGCAAGCTTGCCTTTTGTGACGAAGACGGTTTCTGTAAGAAATGTGCCAAATAGGGGGATGCTATGGCGACCATCAATTATGGCGAGTTGACCAGTTATGACGACTGCGTCAGGTGTTTGGGTGGTAGGGATTCGCTCCGGCTGCGCTACGCTGTGCGGCTTGTGCGGGATGGCGCGGACATAACGGTCGTGCATCATGCCACCCCGATTATCCGGTATCGGCCGGATGGAACGGTTGTGCTGGACTGTGCCGGTTATCGCAGTGCTACCACAAAGGCCAACCTGAACCGTTATACCGGCTTTCGGGTTTGGCAGAAAAAGGGGGTCTGGTATCTTTCTACCGGTCGGTGTGACCCTGTGGAATACTTCGATGGTATCGAATATGCCGGTCGCACGCCTTGTGCAGCCTAGGCGCTTGCGGCCGGGCGCCGGGCGCTTGCGGCCGGGCGCCGGGCGCCGGGCGCTTGCGGCCGGGTGGCCGGGTGGCCGGGAGAAAATTCCGAGAATTCTATTTGACTTTCGCGTAAGGTGTGGTATGCTTGTATTGTTCGGCCGACGGGCGGCCGGGAAACACCACCACCGCAAAGGGTTCCGATTATGACACAAGACCAAATTGATTCGATTCTGACGGACAAAGGGGTCGCGCTGGACGTGACGTTGGTTCGCGACGACTTTGACGGTCGCGAGGGTTCGACGACCTGGGCCGTTACAATCACCCGAAACGGCCAATCGTTCCAAACGGAATACACCCAAGGATGCTACCATCGGCACTATCGGAGTGGGCGCCCGATCAATCTCCCCTTTGGAGGGGTGACGATTGCAACGGTTGAGAAGAACAAACGGACCCGGCCGAATAAGCCGATTCTGGCGGATGTGCTGCACGCGCTTGTGTCGGATGCGCAATGTGTAGCGTTTGGGCAGACCTTTGAGGATTTTGCCGGCGCTATGGGTTATGACACTGATTCCCGTGAAGCGGAACGTGTCTATAATGGCTGCCGGGATGAATACTTCGGGCTGGTCCGGCTGTTCGGGTCCGACGGCCTGGAAGAGTTGTGCGAGTTGTTCCAAGACTATTGATTCCACCGGAGGTGACGGTTATGTCGACGAAAGTGAACGGCGTGGTTCTATCGGATATAACGGCTCGGTATCTTGAAACGATACTGTGGGCTGAGACGGTTCTGATGCCTGTGCCGGACGATGAGCTTGTTGACGGTCGTATGGATGTTGACAAAGATCATCCCTTGCACGGTATTGTCGAGGGTTTCCCTCTTGACGAATACTTCGGTCTTGACGACTTTTCCGATGAGTCGCTTGAGAGGGCTGAGAGCGATTGTGCCGAGTTCTTCGATCGTATCGACGATGCCGATCTTCTCGAACGTGCCAATCGGTTCGCCGATGACGAACATATCGCTTATGACTTCTGGTTGACTCGTCAGGGTCATGGCGCTGGTTTCTGGGATGGCGATTACAAGGACGATACCGACAATGTCGGCGACGCGCTTTCTGAGGTTGCTGCGGAGTTTGGCGAATGTTACGTTGTTGTCGGTGAGGGCGGTCAACTGCATATTGAGGGTTAGTCCGGTTGTGCGGGCGAACGGAAACAACGAGCAAAAGGAGGTGGGGTTATGATGGTTGCAGCAGTCAAGCAGGTTGTGATGGTCAAGCGGGAATATCGGGATCGTTTGGATGATCCGCCCCGCACCGATAGTGTCGAGTTTGCCAGTCGGTTCGATGCTATCGATTATGCGACTCAGTTGTATCGGGCGGGTGTTGTCGAACGTGTTGAATGTATCGATCATACCGGTCGTCCGTTCTTTGCCGCTCGTCGCAATCAATTCGATTTTGCGCTTGCACGATGACGGCCGACGGGCGGCCGACGGGCGGCCGGGAGAAAATCCCGATTTTCTATTTGACTTTCGCGCAAGGTGTGGTATGCTTGTATTGTTCGGCCGACGGGCGGCCGGGCGGAACGGTTGCCACCGGGCGGCCGACAATCCCAACCCCACCACCGAGGGAGTTCCGATTATGAGCGAAATGCAGATGACGCTGGACGGGGCGCTTGTACCAACTGCGCCACATGTTGACGACATTGTCGTTTGTGTCGATGGTTCCGAGTGTCGGCATGGTGACGCGCTTTTCGATTGTGAGGGCGGCGCACATCGTACCGACGAGGATAGGCACGACCGGGATGTACAGGTTGTGTCGGATTTTCTGGATGAGGTCGGAAAGTGGGCTGAGGACTATTGCACCGGCAATTCCGATTATCCCGATGCTTACAGTTGTCTCATCAATGAGGGTTGTCACGATTGGGACGATGATGTGCGTGAGTGGATTGAGAACGAATACGGCGACGAATGCGGTCACACCAACTTTGACGACTATATCGAAGAAATCGTTGAGAAGGTCTGTGAGGAACTTGACGGTGAGTTCGATTGTGAGGCTGAATACAATTCCAACGAGTATGCCGCTTACTCCGGTTCTGGCTGTTGTTTGGGTTCGTTTGATATTGGCGAACATGAGGAACAGATCGAGATTAACGGTCACGACGTTCTTCGGGTTCTGCACGAACGTGGCGATCTTGACGATGTGTTGGATGATGTCAATTGTGACGTTTATATCAATCGCGACCGTCGGCGCGAGAAGAACGAAGAGACCGGATATTACGAGCCTGTCGGTCGTGAGACTTACATGCCTTATGAGCATAATCGCGAACATCCGGATCTTCTCATCTATGTCAACATTTCCGGTCAGTGGCAGTGGGTCGTTCCTGCCGATCGCATGGAAGAGTTGGTCTGTGAGGCGCTGTTGGATTATCACGGTTATACCGAATAATACCTTGTGGTGGGGTATCGGGCGGCCGGGCGCTTTGCGCCCGGTCGCCTAGTCTATTGTCGGCCGGGCGGCCGACGGGCGGCCGACGGGCGGCCGGGAGCGGCCGGGAGAAAATCCGAGAATTCTATTTGACTTCCGGGAATGCGCGGATATACTTGAATAGTCGGCCGACGGGCGGCCGGGCGCAACACCCCACCACCACAAGGGTACAATCATGGCGAAAATGACGATTGGTCCGAAACATCCGATCCGGGCGCTTGTGCAAGGTCTGCCGACCTATGCCGATTCTAAGGGTCGATTCGTTGAGTTGGTCTGTAAGGCCTTTGACGATTGTGACCTCGATGTCGTTTGTTCCGATATGGACGGCGATGAGGGTCGCGTCAATTGGGCGATTCGTCCCAAAGATAACACTCGTGTCTGTTGTGACGAATGTGCGGCTCGCATGGATGCTGCCAGTTATGACAACTGGATGGTTATTACGTGGTATCGGCTTTCTGCCCATACTATCGAATTTGTCGCTTATGTCAGCTAGGCAAGGAGTATCAACTATGTCGAAAATTCAACTGAATCGGATTGTGAAGCCTGTGACGGTCGTGAGTAATGATGGCGCTCGTATCGAACAGCGCACTGAGTCCGTTGGTGTCAGTTTTGCCGGTCCTGACGGTCGTACCGTTTCGCTCGCCTTTGACGGTCGATGCGATTGTAAGGCTGATGCCCCTGGGATGATTCGTGAGACCTACGCGCCTTATGCCGATTGTGCCGTTATTGACGGCGAATACCGGCAAAGTGGACCTATGCCGGATATTCAGGTTATGCGCTTTCTGCGGGATGCGCTGATTGACCTGGACCTGGGGGATTATGACCCTCGTAGGGTCTGTATCGTTTGTGGCGGTGAGTTCGAGCCTGCGAGTCCTGGGTGCTGTAACGTCTGTGCCGATTGTGAGGATAGCGACTGATTGCGGCCGGGCGGCCGGGCGGCCGGGCGGCCGGGCGGCCGGGCGGCCGGGCGGCCGGGCGGCCGGGCGGCCGGGCGGCCGGGCGGCCGGGCGGCCGGGAGCGGCCGGGAGCGGCCGGGAGCGGCCGGGAGCGGCCGACGGGCGGCCGACGGGCGGCCGGGAGCGGGCCCAGCAAGCCGGGAGCGGCCGACGGGCGGCCGGGAGAAAATCCGAGAATTCTATTTGACTTCCGGGAATGCGCGGGTATACTTGAATAGTCGGCCGACGGGCGGCCGAAACACCACATCACATAGGGGGGTTCCGATTATGACGACCATGCCGACTTATTCCGATGTGACGCTTGACGCGATGACTGCCGATTGTAACGAATGGGAGAATGCTGTCGTTCGTGCGGCCTTTACCACTCGTGGCGTTCGTGACGGCGGTAAGCTTCGTGCCAATAAACCGTTTCGCACGGTTCACAACAAGTGGGAGGGTTGTGCCAATTACGTGTGGCGTATGCTTTGTTTCGATCTTGTCGGATCGGGGAAGCATGCCTGTATGCCGGTCTGTGCCGACTTTGACCTTCACGACGCCGTTAGGGAAGATGCGGGTTATGCCGATATTACCGATCGTCACGACCGGTATCAGGTTGTGCGGGATTTGACGGCTGACATGGATGCCCTGGTCAAGCGGGTCGAATCGGCTTTGCCGATCACAGAGCAGAAAGGGATTCTGCGGTGGGGACGGGCTTTGGGGATGGTGTGAGTTGTGACGATTGTGCGGGCGGCCGGGCGGTCGCCCGCTATAACCGGGAGAATCCGCAATGAAGATGCGACCCGACGATTACGAACGACTGACAGAATCGATACAGTCGTTACTGAAGCGACAACCGGAAGTATCGGTAGAAACCTACCTTGGGCAGGGTATGACGGCTGAGCGGTTTAGGTGGGATGCGCTACATGCTTCCGGATTTGACACTCGTGCGCTTTATGACTATCTTGACGATGATCACATCGATACCGCGCTTCGCCGGATAACCGGTACAAACTGACCGGGCGGCCGGGAGCGGGCGGCCGGGAGCGGGCGGCCGGGAGCGGGCGGCCGGGCGGGAGAAAATCCGAGAATTCTATTTGACAATCGCGATAGGCGCGGTATAGTTGAATAGTCGGCCGACGGGCGGCCGGAAAACACCCCACCACCGATTATGAGGATTTTACCATGAGTAGCGAACGTAGCAAAGGTGTCGTGCTTGTCGGTCGTAAGGGCGATGAGTATTATTTCGTTGATTCCGTCTTTCGGCATGATGACCGTCTTGCGGGTTGTACCGGAACGGTCGTCTGTCCGGTGTCGACCGAATATGCCGATCATCTACTTTCTGCCGATCAAGTGGAAGATCGGTGGTTTGACTCTTGGCGCGAATATGCCTTTCGGTGTATTGAGTCCGATTGTAGGAATTGTCGGAATGGCGTCGATGAGGAGGGTTGTGAGGATTGTGGCTATCAGTCGCTTCGTGAGTTTGGCGCCGAGATTGCCAACGGTGACGGTATTGACGCCATGATCGATCGCACCGATCAAGAGTATGTTGACGCCTTGAACGAACATGCTGATCTTGACGATGAGGCCAAGTATGCCGATTGTATCGGCTGTGGCAGAATCTTCGGTCGTCTGGGTCTTGACGATTTTGACGAAGTGTACAATCGCAAGGCGCTTGTCGCTATTCTCGCTTATGAGGATGGCGCAACTGATTACGATTATACCCGTCGTGTGGTCTATGGCGATTAGTCCGATTGCGCGGGCGGCCGGGCGAGTGGAGCGGGAGCGGGAGCGGGAGCGGGAGCGGGCGGCCGGGCGGGAGAAAATCCGAGAATTCTATTTGACAATCGCGATAGGCGCGGCTATACTTGAATAGTCGGCCGACGGGCGGCCGGGCGCAACACCACAAGGAGTCCGATTATGACGATTGCAACAGATGACACGGTCGTGACACTGGCAACGGTCAGTGTGTTTGAGCGGGGTTTGTCGGCTTTGCGGGTCAAGGTGGCAAAGCTGAATAAGCGGGCGGCGCGCTATGGGATGGTGCCGCTGGAATTGAGGATTCTGTCGGCCGAACCGACCACACGGGATTTGCGGGTTGGCGGGGAAGTGCGGGAAGTGCCGGATGTGCTGACCACAGTCGAGATTGCGGGTTGTGAGCCCTGTATCAATGGTTACAGAATTATCGCCAAGGTCGAATTTAACGATCTTGTCGGTAATGTCGTTCGTGTCGCTCCTGGCAATGATGACGATGGTAGCTTTGAGCAGTATCGCACCATTGGTCCGGTCTGTGAGCATTGCAACAGTCGTCGGCGTCGTAACGATGTTTACGTCCTTGCGGGTCCTGACGGTTCTCGCAAAATTGTCGGTCGCAACTGTCTTGCCGATTATGTCAGGGATGGCGATGCTGCGGCGCTTGCGGCCTGGGCCGAATTTGCCGATCAGTTGCGTGATGCGACCTGTGACGGTGATCCGGAAGATGACGATTGGCGGGAGTATACCGGTGATCGCGGTAATCCGAATATGCACCTCGGAGCGTATTTGCGGGTTGTGGCGCTTGTGAAGCGTAGGTTCGGTTGGATGGGTCGCACGGCCGCTAGGGATTCGTTCGATGGTATCGCTACTGCCGATGATGCCGCTCGTTTCATCTATGGGCGTGGTAGGGCGCATGACGCTTGGGTGAGTAAGAACGAATTGTATATCTGTGAGGATGATGGCGATTATGCCGATCGTGCCATCGCATGGGCGGCCGGGTTGGATTCTGCCGGCAAGTCCGAATATATCGATGTGATCAGCAAAATCGCTCGTGCCGGATATGTCGATATGCGGAAGCTTGACGGCTATGCGGCTTCGATCCTTATTGCCTATGATAAGGCCTGTGAGCGTGAGATCGAACGTAAGGAACGTGAGGCTGGCGCCAAGAATAAGGTCTGGTACGGTGAGGAGAAAAAGAGGGAACGTAGCGTCCGTGTCAAATGTGTCGGTCTTAACAGTTTTGAGGGTCAGTACGGTGTCACCACATTGGTGAGATTTGAGCATTATCCGAATGACACGGATGTGGCCGTTCTTGTCTGGTTTGCCAGTGGTGACAAGTATAACGATTGGGACCTTGAAGAGGAATATGTCGTTGACTTCACTTGTAAGGGTCACGACGATCACGACAAATATGGCAAACAGACCAAGATCAACCGGGTGAAGCAAGTGTAACGATTGTGCGGGCGGCCGGGCGGGTGGAGCGGCCGACGGGCGGCCGGGCGGGTCCAGGTGGCGGCCGGGCGGGTCCAGGTGGCGGCCGGGCGGGTCCAGGTGGCCGGGCGGCCGGGCGGGCGGCCGGGCGGGCGGCCGGGCGGGTGGAGCGGCCGACGGGCGGCCGGGAGAAAATCCGAGAATTCTATTTGACTTCCGGGAATGCGCGGGTATACTTGAATTGTAAGGGGAAAACACCACAAGGGGAAACGCCATGCCGGGACGAATAAACAAACGCCACGCCATAACGCATTGCCGGGAGCTATTCCGCATCGGCGGCTTGCGTCTGATTGTAGCGGTTATGCTGGCCAAGCCGGGTACTCCGTTCCTAACGATTTTCACGACTGTATGCAGATGAGGGGTTGTGCCATGTGTGATGATTATGTCGATGATTCACCTCTTGACTTTTGTCCGGCCTGTGGCTATGATCACGATTGTCCGGTCTGTACCGGTGAGTTCGATTCTCACAAAGAACTCGATCGTGCCGAAGATGACCTTCTTGCCGATTTGATCGAGTGTCCGGTCTGTGGCTATGATGCCGACTGTGCCGATTGTATCGGTGAGGCCGATCCTATCGATCTTGTCGACTTGCTTGACGGGTAGCCGGGAGCGGCCGGGAGCGGGCCCAGCAAGCCGGGAGCGGCCGGGAGCGGCCGACGGGCGGCCGGGCGGCCGGGCGGGTGGAGCGGGCCCAGCAAGCCGGGAGCGGCCGACGGGCGGCCGGGGAGAAAATCCGAGAATTCTATTTGACTTCCGGGAATGCGCGGGTATACTTGAATAGTCGGCAACACTCACCACCACAAGGGGACCGATTATGTGGATTACGCGAATTCTGAGAGCTTTGCGGAACGTGACGGATGCAACGGTCAGTGAGGATGTCCGGATGAAACGGTTGATCCGGAAAAGCATGCAACGACGGTCGTATCGACCGTGCGGATCGTATTGACCAGAGGGCGGCCGGTCGGACGACCGGGACAACCATCACAACCAGGAGAATCAACATGACCACGATGATCGACACAAGCGGCAATGAGCATGAAATCGCCAGACCCGACAACGTCCAAACATTCCGATCGATCGGATGGACCGTCAAAGGCGCCACAGACCTGCGAGACCAGACAACCCGCAAAATCCCTGTGACCGAGCACGACTGGGATTATCTGTTCCGTGAGTAGAATCGAACCAACCTGCGCAATCCCGTCAGGGGAGCCGAGGTTCGGCTTGTGCCGATCACCCCGACAATTCCGATTGTGCCGAAAAGGGCCCCTGTAGGGGTCCTTTCTTATGCGCCGATGGCGCCGAAAATGCCGATTAGGCTGCGCCGTAAAATGCCGGGCGGGTGGAGCGGGCCCAGCAAGCCGGGAGCGGCCGGGCGGGTGGAGCGGGCCCAGCAAGCCGGGAGCGGCCGACGGGCGGCCGGGCCCAGCAAGCCGGGAGCGGCCGACGGGCGGGCCCAGCAAGCCGGGAGCGGCCGACGGGCGGGCGGGCGGCCGGGAGCGGGCCCAGCAAGCCGGGAGCGGCCGACGGGCGGCCGGGAGCGGGCCCAGCAAGCCGGGAGCGGCCGACGGGCGGCCGGGCGGGTGGAG
>Ga0180437_10000332_pt1 | contig 93471 bp, 191 predicted proteins | sample SS_ome_4_FD_132410 | JGI IMG/M metagenome (GOLD analysis project Ga0180437, IMG submission 132410) | Hypersaline lake sediment archaeal communities from the Salton Sea, California, USA - SS_3_D_1 metaG | ecosystem: Environmental > Aquatic > Non-marine Saline and Alkaline > Hypersaline >...
CATAGGAAAAATCTTAATTTCATTCTCTATTTCTAAGTCTATAATTTTTATCAATATTCCTTTAAACTCTACATTCTTTAATGGTTTTCCCTTAAGCATAGTCTTAGAGAAATATTGTAAAGCCTGGAGGAATCCACTTAATAATTCTACTTTATCAGGGTCAATTAATTCCTCTTCAAATGATATATCTAGAATTAATTTTCCTCCCTCATCATATAATAAAATATTGTAAATCATTATTAGAGATTGAATTTGTTAGTTATCATTTATTTAGATTTTAAGAATAAAAATATTAGTATTAGGAATAAGATTAAATATAATAAATTTTAGAGGCTCTGAAGTATATTTTTCCTTTTCTTGTTAGAAATATTCTTTCATTTCTTATTCTGATAAATTTCTGATATTGTAAAACCCTTAATGAATCTTTTTTATACCAGATACTTGATTTAGCTTTACTCAATGATATAGGCTGATTTTCAGCAATATAGTTTAAAAAGGAGGAATCATAAGCATATAATGGCCTGTTATCTACATGAAAGGATAATCCTTTTTCACTGATTTTATATTCATTAATTCTTCCTGATTTCCTGGAGAGTATAAAATTTCTATTAAGAGGAGTTTTTACTGAATTTCTTACTGAGGATACACTAGAGCCTATTCCCTGTGCTATTTGATTTATTGAAAGCCATTTATCTTTATTATCCCTTAGAAATGAGATAACAGCCTTTTGGCCTTTCCCTAATTTAATATATGATTGTTTAGAAGTTAGGAAAATTTTTCTCCTGAGAGCAATTATCTGATCTTTTGTCTCATAATATTGTTTTTGAATTTGTTTATAATTGTTTTTCTTATCCCAATTAGCTCTCTCCTTTCTTTCAGGATGATCTTTTATTAGCATACTAGTATATTTGAATAGGTTTAGTCTCTGATTATATAAATCCCAATATTTTTTATCTAATATATAGAATTGCTTAACTAAGGATTCTAATTTTATTAATTCATTACTTAATGGCATGAATAAAGATTAGATTATCAAAATATAAAAATTTTAGTTAGTCATTCAATACAGGCTGTGCCTTAATTAACTCAATTGTTTGAATAAAACAATTCAATTTATAACTCCTTATGAATTATTACACTTTTTTCAGGTTTTAAATAATTAATTTGTTTTTGGTAAGGCTTTTTATTTAGATGATCAAAAATATCAGCGAAAACAAAGATTTTATTATATTTATTATGGTTTTTTAGAGCAAAATCTATCTCAGGAGAAAATTTCTTCATAGGAATTGATAATGAATTTTTTGAAATCTCAAAACATTTACAAGAATAAACTTCTAATATTGTTTTATCAGAAGATATAGCATAAACATCAGGCTCTCCTTTAGCTCCATTCCTTATAACTTCCCAATCCTTATACTCTGGATTCTCCCTAAGTTTATTGGCTTTATGAATCTCATACATCTCTCCTCTAACATCAGAGATATAGCCATCATATTTCTTTTTAATAGCTGAGAATTGAGGGTCGGATAATTCTATATTAAGTTTATCCCTTATCTGTTGGTAAGTGAGACCTCCTTTTTTCAATTTGAAGATTTCAATATCTCTCTCAACATTTCTCCAATTTGTATTTTCTATATCAAAATCCTCCAATATTTTTTCATAGGGAATATCAAAAACATTTTGATCATCTATTTTATATTTTAATCGGTTATGCTCTTGAAGTTTTATTTGATCTGCTTTTTTTGTCTCATCTTTCTCCTTATTGAATTCATTGAATACCTCATCAATTAGGTAATTCATATAATCAACATCAGTATCCATGTTTAAGTCAAATATTAACCAATTCTTTAGAACTTTTTTACTCTTCCCATCATAATCTTTATTTTTAGCATAATCGAAAAGCTTTTTCTTATCTCTGCTTTTCTGGTCTTCGGTTAAGGAGCCTGATTGTATTCCTCCTGAGTCCTCTAAATGTTCTAATGCCTCTAGTTTAGCAACATCGTAAACATCTAAAAGATGAACTATAGAGCCAATATCTAATAGAGCATAGCCTAAATATAGAGCTTTTAAGGTTTTTTTCTCAGGGTCGATATACCTTACTAAAGCTCTAGTTTGCCATTGCTCCATTGGTTTATCTTTAGCAAATCCAAGAGGAGTTAATATAAAATGGAGATTAGGAACGTAAGCAAAATCAGGAGTCGCTAAAATATAATTCTTTTGCTTAACTCTAAAAGCTTTAATTATATTCTTAAATGCTTTAGCAAATGTTCTAGAGCCTGAGCCTGAAAGTTCATTATTCTCATCTTGAAGATTACATCCTCCTGGTAAAAGTTTAGTGAAATTATTTTTAGAGCCTGAGAAATCAGTTGAGTAAGTCATATCAATTTCTCCTTTTAACCTTACTTTCTTTAAATCTTTAAGAAATTGTTTATCTAGATTAATCTTCTTTAATAATTTCTCAATGATATGATTTGTATAATTAACCTTATGAGTTGTATTATCATTCCTGGATTTTAGGCTTGTCAATATTCTTACTCTGGTATTTCTTATGCTATACCTTGTTTCTCTTATCTTTTGAGGAAGATATTTTATAAATAAATCGTTAATAATTTTCCATAGCCATACTGCTATGAGGGATTTACCTAAACCACTTTTATTATTAACCTCACATACTACATTTCTCCCTGATCTTATACAATCTTCTATATGTTCTAATAAAACCTCAGTTATATCTCTTTTAAGAGCATAAGGCCTGGTAAAATGGTTATTCCATTTTCTCCTCATAGCATATTCTAACTGATCAATAAAATAACGATCTAAAGCAGGATAATCATATTCTTCAAAATTTCCTTTAAATGATTTTTTTTTCGATCTCAGCCTGGAGAGTTGCCTATAGCTATATCTAATGCTCTTCCTATATCCCTGATTTTTATAAACTACCATATTCTCAATAGAAAATATAGGTTAAAGATATTAATATATTTATTCATTATCCATAAAATTTTCTTTAATCTCTTCCTTAATTTCTCCTTTAATATCTCTATACATTCTTGAAATCATAGAACTTGTTAGTTTACCTGCTGTTCCTACCTCTAACATCATATAACCAATAATTCTGAAATGATGATCTATTCTCTCTAATACAGCAGAAATCCATTTCCTTAAATAAATTTGTATTAATTTAGGTCTCCTAATATTATCTGTAAGCTCATAAGTAAGCAATCTAGATATTCTATGATATTTTTTACCTATTTTTTCATTCAATTGAAGAGGAGAGTTAAAGATAATTATCATTATATCTGATAGATCAATTTGAAGAATTGTTAAAAAATCAACATCTTCAAAAGCAGATACATTTAAGCTCTCAATAGTTCTAAGGTAAATCCTAACTCCTAATAAAGCCTCTTGTTGTTTTTCCATATCTTTTGAGAGCATTTCATATAAATCTAAATAGAACTTCATCTTCATATCGTCCTCTCCATAAAACATATCCTCTCCCATGTTTTTCAGCCTCCTTAGTTAATTAGTAATCTACATATAGTAATTATTGAATTGATTAATGAGGAAGTCTCATTATTATTTGAATCTCCATTACTAGGCTCCTCAACTATAGGCCTATATAATCCAAATATTTCAGGATATATCCATACTAATAATAAAAGAACTAGTAAGAAGATAACAACAATTGCTAACATTATAGTTATCATTTGATATTCCTTTTTAACTCCTTTAAATGAGAATTTGGAAAGCTCTCTTTTCATTTCTGAGACTTCCTTTCCTCTTTTACTGATTTTCTTTAGCTCATCAGATAGCGTAGAATTATGCTTTTCTAAATCCATGTTATCATAAATTAGGGTTTCGTATTCATGTTTTATTTGTGATACCTCATCAGCAAAATAAGAGAGCTTGGCATTAAGCATTAATGCCTCTGCTATTTCTTTCTTCATTTGTATCAATCCTCCTTTCTTAACATAATAAGAGGAATAAGTGCAAATGAGATAAGGCATTTTTTTGAAAACTCCTCCCTCTAGGAATGTAGCAACAGCATAATTAGGAACTTCTAATTGCATATTGGCAAAATAACCATAGTCATCAGTAAAAATAAAACAATTGAAAATGCTATCAGTTGGTAAAAGAAAAATTAATTCTTTATTATTAGAATAAATATCTGAATCCACTATTCTAGCTCTAAAGAATGTAAATTCAGGTAAATTATAACTTTCCTGGTCTAATTTAATCTCTGTTATTGGTTTACTAGGGTCGCGTCTATTAAGGTTTAGGCTAGCCCTTTGGCTGTTTTGTAATTCCCTTAACTCATCACTCTGTTTTTCAAAGTCTTTAACTTTATTTAATTTTATATTAAGATTCTTTATTTGCTCATCTATTTTATCAATAGCTTTCTTGATTTCTTTCTCTCTTTCCTCAGAGAATTTAGCAATTTCCTTTTCTTTCTTCTTGTCTTTTTTATCTTTTGATTGCTCCTCTGTTAAAAGATTATTCTTTATCATTTCAATTGGAGATATAAGGAGCCTGGAGAGATTCTTCTTTTTTTGTAAAAGATTAGATAATTCTTTTTTAATCTGTTTTTTCTCTGCTAATATCTCATCCTTTATACCTAATTCTATTGGATATGTCTCTGTAGAGTCTATAACAATCCAACCAACGCTAGGCTTTCTAAAATCAACATCATAAACTATTGAAAAGAGATATAAATAAATTTTATACTTTTCTTGATAAATGATCTTTAAATATTTTAATCCTACCATATAAACAATATAACCAACAACAAAAAAAACCATAAGCATAAAGGATAATACCTGTAATATTATAAGCATAAACATAGTTGGAGCTATAAGCATAGCAGGATAAACCATTAGGCCTGAGTATACATCTTCACTAAGAATTTTTTTTACAAATTTATCTTTAAATCCCATATTCGATCATCTTTTACCTAACTTAGTTAATTGGAAAATCAATCAATTTCTATATAAAGTTTTATTATAAAAAAGCTATTTTTGACTTTTTGGCTTTTTTAAAAACTCATAAAAACATCAAAAACTCATAAAAACAACTATAATAACATATTTAAACAATTTACCTCAATTTTTTATTTAAGAAATTCCAATTTTAAATTATGAGTTTAAATACTAATATATTACTTAAAGATGGGAGAAAAGTTAGTATTGTTAATATTAGGAATGAAATACAAAAATCAATTGACTTATTATATAAAGCAATAGCGACAATTAATAATCTTAAAAAGAATACTTTTGAGGCTAAGCAGAATCAAGAATACCAGGAATCAATAAAGAATCAAGTCCAAAAGCAATATGATCGGTTAAAAGAATTGAAAATGAGAATAAACCGTTTTTATATGCTTTAATTTTTTTAATTTTACACAAACTTTTGTGTAATTTTACACAAACTTTTGATTTATATTTAAAACACTAGTCGTAAAATTTTAAGAGGAGAAAATATTTTAAATGAATCTTATAAGAGCCTGAAGGCTCCAGGTATCCAAAATAGAAAAATGCTCCTGAAAAGTGGTAAGTTTAGGATATTATAAATTTATTATAATTATCCAATAATAAAAAGGCTGAAAGTATAAATATCCTCAAAATCATATTTAATTTATGAGTAGTTCTAATAGTAATGAGGAAAATAATAGTAATGAGGAAAATAATAGTAATAATGAAGAGAATAAGGAGGATTCTCAGCCTAATTTTGAAAAGGGAGATTACCTAGAATTAATCGATCAAATTTTTCTGAAAACTCAGGAATATAATGAATTTATTGAAAGTTCTATAACTAAGTTAAAGGAAGTTAAGAAATTGGATTTAACTAAGGTATTTAGTGAAATTCTTGATAATAAGATTGATTTCCTGGAAAATTTTGAAAAAAAGATTGAGAAAGTTTTAAGAAGAATCTATAATGTTTAATTATCTAATTCTTGATCTCCTTTTTGTTTTTTTCTTTTTGGAGGATTTTTTAGGCTTTCTTTTCTTTCTGAAGTAATATATAAATACTAAGCTAAATAGGGAAATAGTGCTTATAATTAAGATTAATAACCAATTATCTATAAGCCATTGTAAGATTGGGTTTGAATTATAGCTTGAATATAAATCGGTAAAAAGAAATTTAATATCCTCAGTATTTGTTGTATCAGGGATATATGATATTGCTTTAAAACAACAATCCTCCTTATCCCTAAACCAATTGCTAGGAATTATTATTGAGAATCCATTATGATTTAAATCTATATTTCCAAAAACAGTTCGATTATCCATTGTTATAGCATAAATAGTTTCAATCGCTCCTGTATATGTTTCTGAGGCTCCCAAGCCTGTGAATCCCTCTTTAGAGCAATTGCTCCAGAATAAAACTAAAAAAATATCAATATCTCTTGTATCTCCCTCTGTATAGAAATCAATACTAGCATTATCCTTATCTAAATCTGTTATCTCAATTCTTCTAAAATCAAGAGCTTTATATTCATTATATTCTGAATCTGTAAGTGTTTTTGAGTATTCAGTATTATCCCAATTCTCTTCCAGAATATTGTAATATTGATCTAATTCTTTAAGATCATCCTCCTCTGCTAAATCTGTTATGTTTTCTCCATATTCAGTAAGCTCTTTCAAATCTTTAATTTTGAATACTCTCTGATCTCTTAATGAATCTTCTGGAAAAACAATAGAATCCTCAACAGCTAGGGCCATAGATAAGCTATAAAGAGAGATTATAGTTAAAATTCCTATGATTGAAATTAATTTAGTCTTATTCATCACAATTCAAATTAATATTCTTAATAATATATTATCAATCCAAAATATAAATTATAACTATTTCAACTAATTTATTTTTTATTAATACTTTTTTATTCAGGATAAAAAAATGCTCTTGAATTGAAAAAATTAAAAATAAAAAAAATAATTTATGAACTTATAACTCCAAGAGTTTGAGTATCTTTCCCATCAATGCTTATATCTATTGTGAAAAGCTCTATCTCATCATATTGATTGATATTGAAGAATAGCTCCTCAATAACAATATCTCTTTTTTGCCCAACTTCTATAAATGCTTTCTCCCTTAAGGAGACTACATCTAGGGGATTAGTTTCCTCTATATCTCCTGTGAATAATCCAAGAGGAGCTTCTAATAGAAAGAATACAAAAGTTTCTACATACTCATCCTCAATCAAGCCTCCTGATACATCATAATCAATCTCCATATACATAACTAAGTAATCAATAACAAAATAATCATTCTTACTTAATTCTAGATCATCTTCTATTAAAGTTCCAGGAGGATAATAAGGCTCTGGAGGAGCCTCTTCAATATCAATATAAGGGAATACAAAATCCTCTGATAATAGATTAAGTATTCCTCCCTGATATATTGTCATAGCTCTAGGATATTTAGTAGCATAGAAATCAGAATCTTCCTCTCTCCAGCCTCTGCTCTTTAGCTCTTTTTTTACTTCATTTGCTGTATTTTTACCATCAGCTAATTCTATAAGATCAGGAACTATATCAGGATTATCAAAATGGCCATAGGTAATTCCTAATGTAGAGGAAATATTCTCACTAGCATATTCTTCATAATCGAAAGTTCTTTTGCCTAAGCCTCCCTCAGTTGTATCATTTAAAATAATTTTACAGTCTCTTGAGAGAGTTATGGTTAATTCAGCCTCATTTACTTCAGTTGGTAGAATTGAAAGGAAAATTGGCTGTAATAACATCCCTATTGGAATACCTGCTATTATTCCAAGACTAATAGATATTAAGATAATATTTCTCCTGGAATTAGGATTTTTTTTTCCTCCTGAGGCTCCTGATTTTGTTTTTCTTCTAGGTTTAGGATTATTTTTCATGGTTATCATTTATTTAAATTTAATTTAAAATAGGCTGAATATGTATTTATTTTTTCAGTTTAAAAAAAGTTAAAAAAAAAGATTAATTAGGTTTAGGTAGAGCCTCCTAACACATAAAGAGTCTCAGGTCTATTATCTATTACTAAATCCATAGAAAAGGCATTAAGCTCATCAAATTCATTGATATTGAAGAAAAACTCTTCAATGATTATATCTCTTGTATCGCCCTCTTCTATAAAAGCTGATTCTCTTAGAGTAAGAACATCTAAAGGATGATCTTCTAATTCCCCTGATATTAAAGCTCTAGGAACATTTAATAATAAATTTGCTGATACATAAATATAGTCATCCTCAATTAAGCCTCCTGATACATCATAATCCATTTCTAATATACAAACTATTTGATCAATCGTAAATGGCTTATCTTTACTCAATTCCAGATCATCTCTAATTAAAGTTCCTGAAGGCCAATAAGCTTCAGGAGGAGATTCAGATACATCAATAAATGGGAAAAAAAAGTCTTCACTCATCAAATTTAAAGTCGCAAATCCCTGTAATCCAATGCTCATGGCTCTAGGATAAATTGAGCTAAAAAAATCAGCATCCTCTTCCTCATAGCCTCTATCCTCTAACTCTTCTCTTAGTTCATTTAAAGAAATATCAGGCTGAGATAAATCAATTAAATCCAAATGAATTTCAGGATTCTCAAAATAGCCATATCTTACAGCCATAGTAGAGCCTGAAATATTCTCATTAGCATAGGTAATATAGTCAAAAGTTCTTTTGCCTAAGCCTCCCTCAGTTGTATCATTTAAAATAATTTTACAATCTCTAGCTATAGATATATTCAGCTCAGCCTCAAGAGTCTCCTCAGTTGGTAAAATTGAAAGGAAAATTGGCTGTAATAACATCCCTATTGGAATACCTGCTATTATTCCAACAGAAAGTGTTATAAGTAAAGCATTTCTCCTGGAATTAGGATTTTTTTTTCCTCCTAAGGCTCCTGGTTTTGTTTTTCTTCTAGTTTTATCACTCATATTTATCATTTTAAAGATAAATTATATTAATTAAAAATAGCTTGAATTTCTATTTATTTTTTCAGCTATGTGAAAGATTTTTCTCAGGAGGATTTTTACCTAGATAATTATTTGAATAAAAAATTATAATAGTGTGAAAATAGATCGATTCTACCTATATTTTAAGGTTTTTAAAAAGATCGTGATTCTATGGCCATTCAATTTTCAATACTACTATATAGATAATTTCAAAATAAGTTCTACCTATATTTATTTCCAAAATTAGAAAAAATAATTTTTAGGTCCAGGATAAAAATTATTCTTTTTTAATCCCATTGCTTAAAACACATAATAAGATTATTGGATAAATGAGCCATAAGAAATTCTCAAAAAAATAGGATATATCAAATGGAAATCCAAATATAATAATAGGAGAGCCTAATATATAATTAAAATAAGAATATAATATTGTAAATCCAAAAGTAAAGATAAGAGCTATTATTATAGTAATCTTTCCTCTCTTATTTAATCTATATTTTGTTTTCCTTTTTTTCTTTTCTTTTTTTCTCCTGGAGCCATTATCCTTTTCAGGCATTTTTTTTCTTTCTCCTTTCTTCTTTTCTTTTAGCTAATAAGGAACGTAAATATTTCTCATGTTCTTTCTCTTGGAGTGCCATAATTCTGAAATGGCCAAATTTATTCATATCTAAATTATAAATTGCCATATAAGTCTTATGAGCCTCATTCTCATCTTTAATATAAAATTCAATTTCCTTATCAGTTAATTTTTTTCCCTCTTTTCTTTTAGCCATTTTTTATCTCCTTTTTAATTTTTATCTTCTAGTTCTAGGCTCAGCCTTTACTCCTGATCTATATTTTCCTTTTTGTATTCTCCTAATTTTCCAATAGTAAGCTACTCTAAACATAATATAGAATAGCATAAGTAGTAATACGTAGAGGATAAACCCATCTAACTCTACTATTTGACTTCCTACATTCATTTTTATATCCCAATCAATATAATCAATGAAAAGAGGAACTAAGAAAAAACTAACAACTCCAGAAAGAACAACAAAACAGCATTTAGCTTGGAATTTCTTATACTCATTAACTACTTTTGCTCTTCTTCTTATATCTCTATCTGAATAGCCTACCATTATTTATTCTCCTTAAGGTAATAGATCATAAGCATTTACTAAAGGATGTTTATATAGCCTTTCTCTTAATTTATCAGGCATTTTCTCTAACTCTATTTCTAATTTAGATTGATTTCTTAATAATTTCCAAAGTTGATCTAATGCTTTTTTATATTTCATATAACTACTATCTCTCTGAGATTCAGGCATGATTATTATATTCTCCTTTAAGATTATAAATTTAGCTTTTTTCTATTAATTAGAATACTATAGTTCCTGAGCCAGAAAAGTTTTCGTTTTTAGATATATATATCTTAATATATTTTAGAATTTGCTCAGGAGTCATGCTTTTTACTTTAGGTTTGTAAATTTCAATAGGCTTTTTTGAAATAATGGTATTGGTTAATTGAGAGCTTAATCTTACAATATAGAACTCATCTTTCTGCTTATGTTTGGCTATTGTATAATACCAATTCCCTTTTCTTACCTGTCTAAAGGTCTCAATATTTCCTTTCATATTAGAATCCAGGTAATTGATCATGTGAGTTTTTTGAGGATTGTATTGGATTTTAATTTTTTCTTTTTTTCCAGGATTAATGAAAAAATCTTCCTCTATTCCTGTAAATTTTCTCTTGGCAACTCTACCATTCTTTAGAACTTTAGAGTAAGTTAATTGATTGTAAAAACCTCTATTTATAACTTTAATTATTACATATTTATCAATAAAGTTATCCTGATAAATTATTAAGCCTTTCTCAGCCTCTCCTTTCTTTAATCTCCTGAAAGTCATACTATTTCCTCATAAACCAACTTTTACTTTTATATAATCTAGTTTTTAATTTATTAAACTTCTTTTGGGATTTGATTAAATAGTTCCTTATAGTATCTAAATCTTTTTTATCAGATTCCTGTAAAAAACCTTTAAATTTTTTCAGGTCCTGTATTACTGATTCAAGATCAGTATTTAGCTTTCCTGCTAAATCATAATAGGTAAAAACATTTTTGCTATTTTCCTTATTTAAAATATCTAGTCTAGCCATTTTACTTATTTATTTTCTTTAATTAATAACCCATTTTCCTGTAAATTTTGCTTTCATATAATCATAGGGGTCGTGGCCTAAATAACTCATAGCCTGAATTGGATTTTTGATCATTTTAAGAGGAATCCATACTTCCCTATTCATTGTAAATCTGAAAATAAATTCTATTTTCTTATTTTCTATTAAAGCTTTTTTTAATCCTGTCTTATTTTTAATCTTCTTAATTTCAGGATTTTTTATAGAGAGTTTAGGATATTTAGAATTAATTAAGGTTTTTAACTCCTTTTCAAATATTGTAAGCTCTACCATATTTTGCACACTATTCTTTTGGTTTGAATTTAATTAATCTATTATTTACTTTAATTAAACGATCTTTTACATCAGCTAATCCATAAATGCTTTTAAGGATTAGAGTTGAGTCAATATTATGCCTAAATCGATCTGAGCTAGGTATAATCTCTAAAGTAAGTTTATCTATAAGTTTTATAGCTTTTAGAATCCTCTCTTGAGTATTATTATAAACTCTCTTATCTTTGGTATATAATATTTCTGAGCCTCTTCTTTTTTTTCCTGGTTTTTTAGCCATTTCTATCACCTAGCCATTTTTCTATATCGTTAAAAATTCTTATAGCTAATTCCTGATTTTTTTCAGGCTTTTTATCTAATGTAATTAAAACTCCTTGAACTTCCCATTTATTAGATTTTGTAAAACCCATTACTACTTGAGAGCCTTTTGAAATTGAATCAGCTCTCCTCCCTATTTTATGATTGAATGATTTTGAGGCTCCTGGTTTAGCTGTTAAGAATCTCATATATTTACCAGGATTTCTAAACCTATTACGGTAAAAGCTAACAGTAATATCAATTCTTTTGATGGGAGGCTGAGGCTCTATAAATCTGGATTCAAAAACTCTTTTGCCTTTTTTGGTTATTCTCATAGCTTTAATATTAAGGATTTCTCTTATTTTAATTACTTTTTTCTTGGCCATATTCTCAATTGTATAAGATGGGATACTCTTCTTTCCTAAATATTGGGCAACATTCTCAAAAGAATCCCATTTGCTTTTAGGCTTTTCACTCTTATATAAGTATTCTAATATATTATATTCTAAATCTCCATATTTTTCTTTTGGCATTTTCTAAACCTCATTCTAATTATTTGTTTTTGCTCCCTCAACCCTACTATTTAATTCTTTTAATTTAATTCCCGCTTTAAATAATAGATTAGAAATTTGAAGAGAGATTTCACGATCTTTCTCAAAGATATATTCCTCTCTATTTATAGCTGAGCTTTTTTGGAGTTTGAGCAATGTATTTCTCATTTTAATATTATCAGCCATTAGCTTTTTTTTATTGGCTAATGAATTATTTACTAAAATTTGTTTTTCTTTAGGCATAAGTATTACTTTCTCCTCCTATTCACTATACTAGAATAAAAAGCATAAAAGAATACAATTCCAAATATAAAAACAAATATAGGTAAAAATACAGCAAAAAAGAACAGTAAGAATCCTCCTAGCATAAAAGTAGTAATAATAGCTAAGACTAGTATAATTATATTGCTCCTCCTTTCCTTTGATGTTGATTTACTATACTTTTTTTTTCTTTGACTTTTTTCAGGCATATTTTTTATCCTCCTCCTAATTCTGATAGATCAGGGAATATATTTTGAATATCTTTAATTCCCTGAATAATTTGCTCTCCATATAAAAGAGCTAATATTCCAATTGTAGTTAATATTAATATTACTAACAGAAAGAAAGTAATTCCTAAGCTATAGAATACTCTCTGTAATCCTGTTAATTTTACCTTTACTCTAGGCTCTTTATTTTTTCTCCTGGAGCCTTTTGTTTGTTTTTTTGCCATTATTTCCTCACTCTTTTCTTTTTCTCTTTTTTTGGTTTTTTTCTATTAGATAATAATAATGATGAAAAGATTAAAATTAATCCAAAAACTAACAAGAATGTTGATATGGGATATATCGATCTTTCTCCTCTACAGGCAATTGAATTATCTCCAATACAAAAAGGATTTCCCTCAGGAACTTCTATTCCTGGAAATTGAATATAATGAAAATTTAATTCCATAACTAAAGATAAAATACATAAGATTATTCCTGTAAATAATATAATTCTCTGTTCTTTATTCATTATTAGAGCCTCCTAGTTAAATAGAATGTAATTAAGAGGCCTAAAAATATAGAGAAAGCTAAATTAATAACAAATAGAATTACTTCCTCATTTCCTCTGAAATTCCCTGATAGCATTATAGTTGGTAAAAACCCATAATTCTCTCCTATCCATTGGAATACCATAAAGAATAATAAACTGAGTAGAATCCCTAAAGGAATATTTAAATAAAGACTTTTTTTGAAATCTTTACTACTCTGAGATTGTTTTTTAGTTTTTCTTCTAGTCATAGCTTAATCTCCTTTAATCTAAAGCCTGGATAAAACCAATATTTATATTTTCTATTTTCCTTTATTTGTAATTCTACTAAATCAATTTTCTTTAATTTAAAAAGATTATTTAAAACAGTATTATATGAAATTTTATGGTTATATCTATTCTCTAATACAAATTGAATCTGTTTAGGAGTTGCTATCCCATCATTAACAACTCTTAAAATCCTCTTTTGATTTTTAGTCAAACTCTTCTGTATTTCTTCAATAGATTTCATTTATTAATTTACCATTTCTTTTTCATATTATATCTATAACTAATTGCTCCAATGATTAAAACTGTTATACCAAATGCTATTCTAATAATTCTACCTATATGGAATATTGTTGGGTCGTCAGGCTGTAGAAAAATTGAATAACTACCATCTAAGATTAGGCCAATGCCTATTATTATTAACAGAGTGTCTATTAACAAGATAAGCATTTTTTTGTTTTTCTTACTTACTTTAACCATTTTCTTTCTCCTGGAGCCTTTTGTTTGTTTTTTTGCCATTTTACTTTTTACCTCTTTTAAATTTCTCTGGTCTTAATACAATTATAAAAAATATTAATAACACATCATATAATAAGATTAAACCTATTAATGTAAGAAATGAAATATCGAAATTTAGTTGATAACCTGGTAAAATCTCTAATCCTAATTGATCCACTACATAACTAGAATAAACTGTTGATTCAGCTTGAGTAAAAGCAATTAATCCATAAATAGCCTCTCCAATAATAAAGTTTAAGCCTAATACAAAAGCAACAGTAATAGTAGCTATTATGAAAATATAATTATCATGTATAAACAGCCTTATAACTAAAATATGTATTATAAAAAATACAACAAAAGCAGAAATACTATAAATATCTGTTGCTTCTAGCTCAGGAAAGGTTTGATAAAATTGCTCATCTAATCCTTGAGTTATTACAAAATTAAAAACAAATACAGGAAAAAACATTAGATAAATTATAGTAGATACCATTGTAAAAGCAATTACTCTTAATAGATTTGAGTAAAAGTCTTGCCCAATGATCTTATACTTCCTAAGTATATCTTGGTTTTTCTTTCTTCTAGATTCACTCATATTAAAAAATTGCTAATTGTTCAAATTTTACTGTATAGTCTAAATGTTGATCTTCCCAATCAATATTATTAATATCAATCTCTCCTAATAATAATCCAAAAGCAGAGCTATAAAATAGATCAGGATTTACAAAAACAAATATTAGAGTTAAATCTTCTATTATAACTGTATTGTTTATTTTTGTAAAATTATTAAAAATCCATAACCCTAATGAAAGTGTTATATTGAGAGTTATTATATCTGAGATTATATATTTATTCTCTTCATAATTTATTTTGAAAGTTTGATCTAACTCTGAGTTAAAAGTTATTGATTCCTCAACACTAAAATAACTTTCAGGCTCCTCATCATAGAAATAGCCTGAGATATTTAAATTAACTTCTAAGCTAAAATTAGTTAAATGTATTGGAGAGTTAATAGCCACAATCTTCATATATGTATTGTTATAAGATGAGGAATTTATATATACTACAGGAGCTAAAGTAATTGTTTGAATCCTGGTAAAATTATTGATTGAAGTATATAATATATCAAAACCATTTCCTTGAAAATCCCAAAAGGATAAATTAGTCTCTACTCCATCTTGATCTACTATAACATCTATGGAATACGTTAAGTTGATTATCTGAGAATAAGAAGTATTAAAAGAATCATATATATGGAGTATATTAATATGTTTATTCTTGATTTTCATATATTCATGCTCCCTTTTGAACTCCTCTGCTAATAAATTATTATAGGATTTTTCCTCACTCTCATAAGTAATATTCTTTTTTACAGAATTAATATGTGTAGTATTCTGATAAATAGAAGTGAAATTCTTTTGAATCCTTATTTCTTTTAGAATTGCTGTTTTAGGTATTTTTTGTATGTTCTCTCCAGGTTTAAGAACTTGCTCCTCTCCATTGTATTGATAAACGATCTGAATCTGATCAGATTCTACAGGATTCAAATTGTTTGAGATTTTGAGATTTACATCTTTAGCTAAGATTATTGCTATAATGATTATTGAAAATGCCATAATTGGAATTAGCATTATAGCTATATTCCTCTGCTTTTTTGTCTCTTTATATGTAGAGTAATTGACTTTCCTCTTTTTTCTTCTAGGAGTGAGTTTTTCTTTCCCTTTCTTAGTTCTAACTCTCTGCTTACTCTTCCCTTTATTACTCATATCAAAAATCCCTTAAAGCATATTCAACTAATGTTGTGATTATTAAATTCAAAACAACTAATATAACAAACCCTATCCAGAAAGCATAAAGTATATCTATAACTAATAAAGGAACTTCTTTAAAAGGGTCTCCTTTATTGAATGATAAAACTAATTCTCTGAGCATTTCCATAATTATAGGGTCATTTGGTATCCAGAAAAAAGCTATACCAAAAGCTATTACACTTCCTACCATACTAGATAATATTATTCCCTTAAGTTTAACTTTATGATTCATAATTAAACTTAATATAAAATACATGAATAGAAAAATGATCATAGTTGCTAAAATTGATAAATACATAAATCTAATTATCCTCCTCATATAAGTCTCTATCCAACGTAATTCTAATATTAAAGTTCCTAGAAGTTGATATATGATACTCCCAACGATAGCTTGAACTAATCCTCCTACAGCTTCTCCAGGATCGCCTATAACATCCTCCAGGCCTCCTAAGAATACATCTCCTAAAACCTCAATCCCAAAGATGCCTCCAATGTTGATATTATCGTGAGCATAAATCCAGAGATAAGAATATAGTGTTTTAGCTAGTAATGGTAATATAAAGAGGAGTGTCATTCCTGTAGTTGCTGTAATAATAATATTATTCCTAAGAATCATTCTAAAATTTATAGCTCCCTCTCTATATTTTTCTAATGATAATGATCTTCTAGTCTTTCTTCTGGTCTTAGGTATATTTCCTCCTCCCATGTTAAAATCCTCCTCCTGCTTGAAAAGATAATCCATAAGCTATTCCATTGATAAAAGCATGTATAAACATATTAGTAGAGATTCTCTTAGTTGCTTTAAATGAGAGAGCTAAAACAAATCCTGCAATAAAAGTTGAGAATAATAATTCAGGCTGATCTCCATAAACTGCAAAATGATAACTCATAAAAGCTATTGGTCTTGCTATATATCCTGCTATATAGGTATTAAATACCATTTCAACAAAAATTTGGCATATTATAGTAAAAAATAATTCCTCAACAATAGCCATTGAAATTGAGAAATATAATAAATTGAATCCTAATATATCATACTTAGGAATATCAATAGTATTGAAAATTAAATAATTACTTACTGAAATCATAGCAAATCCAATAAGAATAACAAAAAACATTATTCCAAATTCTCTCCTTTCGAATCCTAAGGAAATTTCTATTTTAGTTCTTTTCTTTTTTATATCATTAATAATAGGAATGAAAATTAAACCTGCTAAGCCAAAAATAACTGCGATTTGGCTTTTACCTGCTAGGTCTCTTAATACAGGCTCCTCTGAGGCCTGGAATTGAGTAATTATATAACTTAAGTAAAAAATGACTATAACAGTTAAAACCAGGAAAAATATTTGAAATTGATAAATCCACTTTAATTCTATTTGTCCTCTTGATTGAGGGTCATTTCTGGTAAATTTTCTTCTAGATTCAGGTTTATTACTCATAATTAAATTAATTCCTTTTTTGGTATTTATTATTTAAGTTTATCTTATCTAAAAATGTAAAAAAAAAATATGTTAAATTAAAATAGCTGTTGCTCTTGTCGTCTCCTAGATTTCGCTAGTTTTTTTCTTTCTTCCTCTATCTTCTTTCTCTCTTTTTTTAGCTTTCCTAGTTCTGATTGTAATTCTTGAGCTAATTGAGTATATTGTTGGCTTGGCTGAGCTGTTTGCTGAACTTCTATTCCTACTCTCTGAGTTTTAGGTTTTGCTCCTCCTCTGCTTAGTCTAACTACTAAGAATAAAATTACTATTACCATTACAATACCGATTATAGCAAAGATTATTCCCATGAGGCCTTCTAAGTTCAATAAATCTTCTAGCCAATCTAACGGTCCAGGTCGATCTTCAGTATGAATCACTCCTCCTGAGCCATCTACAGTTGCTGTCCATATAAGATTATCATAATACTCAACAGGAGCTGTTAAAGTATCGTCTTCTAAATCTGTTTGTAATACTTCAGTTTCATAAGCTGTCCAAACATTCATTACAGCCTTAAGAGTTGGCTGAATATATCTATTTTGAACATGAAGAGCAACTTGTTTAGTTCGAGCTGTCCCTGAGCCTGTAGTTCCGCTCCACTCATCATAATTAGAGCCTAACCATGATAACTTATGTTTAACATCGTATTTATCATATTCCATAGTTGCTGAATATTCTAAAACTACAGGAGATAATCTCCCTAGATTATATGTGAATTTACAATCAGGCTGAGATTGATCAGTTCCCATAGGGTCGAATAGAGGAGAGCCATCTTTTAAGGTAGGGTTTAAAGATGAGCCTGGAGATTGAGGTAATATTCCCTCATCAAAAGTATTCGTTAATTTTGCGTCAAATAAACGTATATTGAAATCGAAGTTTTTTCCTCCTCTGGATTTGTCAGAGTCTCCACTCCAGGATTTCCTTTCTGCTGTCTCATCGTCAAAATCGCTAGGCTGAATTGTTTGAATAGTTGGCTCATCTTCAGATAACTTACCTCTCTCTGAGGATTCTACAATTAAAGAGCTTACTCCTATGTAATCGAATTTCTTAGTCATAGGTCTACCTAAATCGTCAACTAGATTGTTAGGAAGAGGAGAGTCATCAATATCAAAACTCATTACCAAATTTCCTGAGAATGAATTATGTTGAGCATTCCATGATCTAATATCTCCAAAATCATAATGATTATATTTTATACTAGTTGTTGAGTCTTGGCTTAATTTCCAGGCTCCTTTCCATTCATATTCAACACATATTCCTAAGATTTTGGTCTTACATTCTTTCCATTCATCCCAATAGTATCTCCTATATCGTAATGCTGAAAATGAGGAGTCTTTCTCTACCACTCCTGTAGAACAGGCCTGAGATAATCTAACATTTGTTAAAAGATTTAACTTCATTCTCATAGCCAATTTATAATAAAGATAAGTTCGATTTCCTTGAGTTGCTGAGTATACTAGCTTAATATCCTCAGGAGCAATCTTCCATTGAGCCTCATTCTCAAATATCAATTTGCCTCCCGCATATCTATTTGATTCAATCTCAGTTCCTCTGAATGTATCAAATTTAAAATTCTTAATGATATCTCCATTAAGAACATATATTTTTTCAGCTAATTCCTCTTGAGCTTGAACATTAGGTATTAATGGAGTTAGAATAGGAAAAAGAGCCATGAAGAAAATAAAATAACCTAAGGCTAATCTATTTCTATTCTTAGATTTCATTTTCAATCCTCCTGATTAAACCCATTCTTTTATCATTAATATTTTAGTATCTTCCTTATCCTCTAAGAACCCCTCAAACAGAAAAACCTCAATAGGAGAGCTTTTTAGTTCTAATGTCATCTCCATTTGAGTTTGCCACATTACAATATCTAACAAGACTATGCCTGTATTCCATGATTCAATATAATAAACATCGGTATATTCCTCTCCATTATCCTCAACATCAGCATAAGCTATTTCTGAGCCATTGAAAGCTAGCCATAAGCCTAATCCGAATACCTCTTCCTCCAAGCTTAAGTCATATCCTTTCTTTTCTAGCCAATATTCAGGAATCCAGGAGCTAGCTCCATAGGTATCATACTCATCCTCAGGAGCAGGAAAATTAAAGTTTGTTATATTTATTACCATATCAAATTTAGTGTCTATTGGAAAATCTGATAAAGTAGCATTAATCTTAACATCGTCAATATGTGTTATATTAGCCTCTATCCCTAATGGGTCGCTCTCAAACCAGATAATAAATGTATTAGTCTCATACTCTTCTTTTATCTCAGAGCCTATTGGAGAAATCGATAATGGTTGCCATTTTCTTGTATCTCCAGATTCTAAGTCTACATCCCAAACAACAGCATAAGCTCTCTCAGGAACATAGACTAAGTCTCCTGTTTTAACAGGATTATCATATAATCCCTCTGTAGAGGGAAAGTCATCAAAATTTATTTTTTTATCAGTATGATTAACCTGAATCAAGATTACCTCTCCCTGTAGCTCCTCTCCATTAGTGCCATCAATAAATTGAAATTTCATCCAACCCTGTCCTCCCATTCCTGAGGGCTGTAGAATAGATAAGAATACTAAGTAAATACTAGTAATACTAATTATAGCAATCAGAAAGACAGCTAATCCTATTTTTCCAGCTCTGCTTTTAGGGATAATTCTTCTTATTCCCTTTCTAGGCTGTTGGCTTTTAGCTTTGGTTTTAGATTTGGGTTTTCTCTGAGTTTTAGTTTGTTTTTTTGCCATATTAACATCAATTTAATTTGTTTTTATTTTATATTTAATTTCTATTACTATTAATTAGAACTAACTTTTTTATATTTTTTATGTTAAATATTATATAAATAAATTTTTGGTAAATATCATGGGAGGAAATAAACCACCTAGAAAGAAAGCTCAGAATGATAAAAAGAGATATAGAAATAGATCATTAATCGTTATTTCAATTTCCATGTTCTTATTGATTGCTATGGGCTTTATTCTCATTGGAGCAATAAATTACAGAGTTTTGAGAGTAAGAACTAATATTAATTTTGAGAAAGATTCTGATTATATCGTTAGAGAAATTTTGATTGCTAAAGATGTTGTTGACCCTAGAGATGAGGATGATACCTGGTATTTCAATGTAGTTGGCGGAGCTTATAACTATATAGATTTTGAGGGAGGATTGAATATCTCAGAGGCTAAAGAGGATTTTATCCAGGATTTTTATGAAAGATTACAATTAGAGATTGAGATTGAATCTATTTATATTATCTTTTTAGTAGTTCCTAAATCTAATATAAATAAAACTTTAGCTGTAATCTCTGAGGAAATTGAGTTAGGATTATCTACCGATATTAAATTAGATTCTTATGACTATGATTTTGATGAGATTGAATATGAGCTTACTGATCTTTCAGCAGGATTCATATTAGAGGCTCTATTTAATATAGTTTAAAAATATTTTTTTTAATTTTTTTATTTTTCCTGGTAAAACTTTTATTTAGTATATTATTAGTCTAATCCTGTCTTTTTTAGTATTTTCTTAATTTCTCTAGCTTGATCATAACTTACTCTAACAGCATTATAATAATATCTCTTAAGCTCTCCTGTTTTTGTCTCTTTAAATGTATAATCCCTTTCGATCTCTATTAAACCCTTTTCAGAAAGTTGCTTTAGGTATCTCCCAATATTCTTTTTATCTATACCTGTTCTTTTAACAATCTCAGGGATTTTAAACCTAGAGGAAAAACTAACATGATTCAGTATTCTTTCAATATTATTTGGCCATCTCCCTTTTTTCCCTCTAAACTCAATGAACTTACTTACAGTATGAATATCATGCTCATTAGTAGAATTAGATAATCTAATCAGCCATTTTGGAACTGAGCTTATTTTTACTAAAGCAAAATCTCCTTTCCTGTTGTAAGTATAAATTCTTTTACTTTCAACTATTCTTCTTATTTTTTCTTGATTTCTTTTAAATTTGTTTTGGTAATAATCACTCATTTATTTCAATCCTCTTGGGTTTTTAATTAAATAAGCATGAATAATATATAGATTATATTGTATTTAACACTAGTCGTAAAATTTTAAGAGGAGAAAATATTTTAAATGAATCCTATAATGATTTAGAGGCTCCAGGTATTCAAAATCAATCTTTTTTCCTGGAAATCAGGATATTAAAACTGATCATAATCGATCGTGAAATTTTGTCCCGGATAAATTGAATGATCAAATATGATCATTTTCAGGTTTTTAGAAGTTGCTCCCTGAGAATGAAATGATTTAAAATATATTATATTAACTTATAATTAAAAAAAATAGAATCTAAGTTTTTTTCTTACTTTCTTTCTCTTTTGCTTTATTTCTTCTAGCAACATTAGATTCTTGATTAAAAATTAATTGATCTATTTCTTTATAATCTTCAGGATTACTCCATTTTAATTGCTCTTGTTTCATTCTCATCCTAATCCATTCCCTATTAGATTTAGGTAATGAATAAAACCTGGTTTGAAGTTTCTCCTTTTCAGATATTTTTTTTTCTCTCTTTTTAGCCATTAATTTAACCTCTAACTTTTATTTTAATATAATTAATATTTACATTAACTTTATAAAAAACTTTAAGCTGAAATAAATAATCTTTATACTAGCTTAAGGATGAGATTTTTAAAAATATTACTCAAAATATTCAGGCATGGCTAAGTATCTTAGTCATTCAATACCATGAATAATTTTTAGTTATATCCATTCCTTAAATTTAATTCCCTTTAGAATATTATTTTTAATAGCTTTTTTAAAGCTTTTAAAACTCCTCTGATAGCTATTAACAGTTATTCTAATAGTCTCTCCTGAATAATAAGCTTTCTCAAAAATTACATCAGCTTTATAATGAAATAATTTAAAGCCAGGAGAGTGAACTACTAGTGTTTTTCTTCCCAATTTTTTCACATTAACAACTTTTACTTTGATATTAAATGATAATTCTGTTGGCATGAAATTAATTTAATCATTCTTTAATTTAAGGTTTAAGGAATTTTAATTTTGATAACTTCAGCCTTTATAATTAGGTTTAACAGCTAATTTAGTCAAATGATCTTTTGTATAACTAGAATAAGATTTATATATGTGTAAAATAACTATTTTCTTGATGATCGCCAAAAAATTTTATCCTGGAATACCATTGATTCAGCTAGGTTTTTTTACCAGGTTTTTTTTATGAATCCTAGAAGAATACCAAAAAATAAAGCCTGGATTATTCTAAATATAACTAGATAATTTATATCCTATACATTCTGAGGAATCTATATTTTCAATCCTCAAGCTTACTATTATGCCTAGATTAATTAATTTTTCAAATTTAAAATTCCATGATAAATTTTCGATTTCAGAGGGATTTTTGAAATAAGCTTTTATAACTAATTGTTTAATTCTTGGTTTAGTCATATAATCACTCTTATTCATTATATTAATGATCATAAGTTCTAATTCTGAGAATTTACCTGGATTGAGATAGCTATATAGCTTTTGTATATTTGTTAATTCTCTTTTCATTATATAAAACTAAGACAATAACTATTATTTAAAATATAGGCTGAATAAAATTTATCCATTCTTTTATATTTACTTTTACAAACAGCAAATAGCTTATCTAAGGCCTCTTTATTATTAGAGACTAAGAGTAAGCAAAAATATATCAATACCTTTAACTCCAAGATTTCTTTTAATTCATAAGACTTTTCCAAGAGACTTAGCATAAGTCTTTCAGCATTATTGAATAGATTAAAATATTTCTCAGGATTCTCTTCATAATTAAAAATGGTTTTAATAACAATATCATTTTTAACCATATATAACAGTTTTATTCCAGGTTTTTTATGAAAATATTTCCAGGCAATATATGAAGTTAAATTTTTGATTTTTTTTGCTTTTAAAACATATTTTTCTCTTACACTTTTTAATTCATTATCAAAATCAAACATAATAATCAAGAAATATTCTATAAAGAAATATTTAAAATACGTTAATAATTAAAAGGAGGCTAAAATAATAAGAGATTTATAGATTACCTGGATTCTCATATCATTGAATCCAGGAGTTTTAGATTAACAAAATAATAATTATGGAGGAATAATTATTTTTTTAATCACTTGCTCTTACAATTAAACAATGGTTTAACTTCTATTTAACACTTCCCATTAGTAGAATAAGCTATCATACATTAATCAGATCAATAGACAAAAAAAAAAGAAAAGAGAAAATAATAAAAATATTTATTCTGTTAATTGTAATTTATTGGCTATGGTTTTTAATCTTTTAATTTCTGGTTTAAGCTCCTCCAATTTTAAATCTAAAAGCTTTCCCCTGAGAGAATCATGGGATAGAGGAGAGTCTCTATCCTTATTCCTGGAGAGTATTTTTATGATTTCAGAAATAGTCTTAGCTTTAGATAATTTCTTTATTTTATTTTGTTTAGGCTGTTTTCTATCTAATTTAGCAACTCCCTCTTTAAATTCTTGTTTAAGTTGAGTCTCAGTTTTTCTTGGCTTTCTTTTAGCAGGTTTTTTAGCAGGTTTTTTTGGAGTTTTCTCAACTACTATCTTAGGAGGCTTTTCAATAATAGGCTCCTCTTGAGTTATTTGTTTGACTTCCTTAGTCTTAAGAGGCTCAGCAATTACTTCACTTTCAGCAGGAACTTTAAAAAAAGTGAATGATTTTTTCTTGGCCATTTATTCCTCCTCCTCTTCCTGATTTTCGCTTTCACTAATCATTTGATTTATTAATCCTGTAATCAATTCAAATCTCTCCTGGTTATTTCCTAAGAACTCTTGGTTATTTGGATTAGATAAAATAACATTAGCATTAGATTCAAAAAAAGTCATAAGAAAATCTAAATGGCCAATTAACTCTCTTTTATCCAGGTTTTTCAAAAATTCACTTTCAGGCAATCCATAAATAGATAATCTTTTAGCTCCCTTTCTTACTATTCTTAGTTTTCCTACTTTAACCATTCTAGAGCATAGAGTATTGATTGTATCAGGGTCAGAATCTGGAATAGCCTCAGCTAATTCATATTTAGAGAAATTTCCTTTAATTAGAGCTTGTTTTATTTCAGCTTGAGATACCATGATTTTTTCCTCCATTTATTTTATTAATCTTTTTATTACTGAATCAATCGAAATGATTATATTTTCCTGGTTTATCGAAATGATAAAAACCATAAAGAAAATAAGAAATATATAATTCATATTAGAATGGCCTCCCTTACATTATATTTAATAAATCCCATCTCTTTTTTGGGCAATCATGCTCATCATAATAATAGTATTCAGATTTTCCCTGAGCTAAGTTTCTTACTGAGCCAATTAGTCTTAAAAAGTGAGCTAAAAAATATCTACCAAGAAAATTCTCTTTAAGGAAAGCATAGTAATCAATGGTTTTAAATGGGCAAATAATACATCCCATTCTTACTTCTTTCTTTTGATTTTCATATTGAGGCAATGTTTTATATTCAATTTCATAAGGATTTCTTATTAGGCCTGAATCCTCAACTAATTTTTCCATTTCCTCAAAAGTCTCATGGAATAAAGGCATAACTTCATAGATTCTCATTCCCTTTCTATTACATGAAAATTTAGTTGGAATAACATGAGGATTCTTTTTTGCTCTACTTTCAGATTGATGTTTATTAATCCCAATCAATTGAATAACATTATCAGCTCTCTCTCCAAAAAATTCAAAATCTTGGAATTGAGTTGTTTTTTCAGGAATTAAGCTAGGAGCTTTCTCAATCTTAGAAATGATATAATCTGAGATTTCCTCTTTTTTCTGATATTTAAGGCTTTTAGGATATTCAATATTATTATCATTCATAAATCTAATCAATTGTTTTTTGGTAAAACAACATCTAATCTTTTCCATTAAAGGAATAAAATATTTGCTATAGAAGATTTTAGCAGGAGCAATTTTATAAGTCTTAGTGCAATATCTTCCGAACTTCTTAGGTAATCCATTGACTTCTAAGTGAAAAGAGGCATTCTCATTTCTACTTAGGATTACTAGAGGTAATTTTAACATTTCAGCTATATACATAACATATTCCCTATCTCCAGGATGATATAGCTGAGGCTCCTCATAAAGCATTATCTCATTCCCTTTAAATTCCTCAGTATGAAGAACTTTAAGCAACATAGCTAAGCTATGTAGAGCTGAATGAACTGAGTAGATTATCTTAACATTAGGAAAATAAAGCTCAGCCTCATCAATATTGATTAAAGTCATTCTTATTCCTTGAACTCCTTTTCTTAGAATGATCTCCTCAACTGTATTATTTGAAATATACTCCTGATATTCTTGATAATAATTATTATATCTTTTAAGAAAAGGATATTTCTGAAAATAAGGAAGATCGATATAATTTCTAAATTCTTGTAAAAGAATCTCAGGTATATAATCTCTATTATTCCTATTCTTATTAGCATTTGTTCTATAAGAATCCCATCTTTCCTTTCCAGGCAACTCATCAAAAGAGTTAATGAAGTCTATATATTTACTTCTTAACTCCAGGTATTTTTCCTCATAATTCATTTTTTTTTCCTCCAGATTATTTTATTAAAAAAAACTGTTTTTATATGTTATTATATATTCAACTTAAGTATTTAAATGTTTTTATAAGTTTTTATATGACAAAAAATACAGCAACATATAAAAACATACATCCCAACTTCTCCAGAATTTACCAAAACCCTCTATATCCTTAATTATCTCTGAATATTAAGGAGGATTGGAGTAAAGCGTTAACTCCTGGAGGTTTTAGAGATATTACATAAGGATTCTCACTAAGCCTCAGATAACTAGACTTTCTAGAAGATAAAAGAAAATCTTTTAAGCTTGAAAGATGAGGATTAATTCTTTTCTCTAAAATTTTGTATTAATTTAAGAATTTGTTTTTCAGTTATCTTTTTGTTATTTACTTCATAAAGAGTATTTGAGGCTTCTGGATATAATTTTATAATACTTTCTTCTTGGAGTAATTTCAGATTCCTCCATATATAATTTATAGAACTATGATCTTTTGAGGATATCTTTAATTCTCTTCTAATTCTCTTGGTATTGATAAATGGTTTATTTTCCTCTATTGATTTATTTATTAGGCAACATATTTGTTTAAATAAATTTTCTTGAATTGAACACATCATTTTATTTACTCCTGAATTTTTTAGTAAAAAAAATTCCAATAGAAATAATGGAGAGAGAGTTATAAATATTAACAGTTTAATATCAAGATTATCATTATTATAGGAACTCAGTAATCTTTCTCTGATTCTTAACTTCCTCTTTTAAATCTCTGAGAAATTTATGATTAATAACAGCAGGTTTATTTAATAGAGCCTCCCATTTAATAAATTCATTATACTTATTAATATCTGATTCTAAAATCTTTCTATATATTTTATGTTGATAAAATGGGCAATAAAAACAGCCTGATACTCCAAATTTCTCATATAATTCATTGATTTCAATCTTAATTGCTTTTTTTTCAAAATAACGATTTCTTTCTTCAGTTGTCCAATTAAGAATTGGGAATACCATTATATCTTTATACACATGGTAATCCTCTTTAAAGAAAGTATCACTTCTATATATTTTATTTCTTCTATTACTCTCATACTTTCTTACAGCATTTAATTTATAAAAAGCTCCCTTTCCAAATTTTCTCTGTAATACTTTCTTTTGAGGCCTAAATTTTAAGTCTCTACTACACCATGTCGATCTAATACCTGGAAAGCATTTCATAACTTTTATTCTTTCAAAAAAGCCTCCTTTATGATCTTCAGGATAAGAAATTAATAATTGTAAATCCCTTTCTTTTGCTGAATTTTTAACTATTCTAAAAGTATCCTCAAATTCAATTCCTGTATAACAAAAAAATGGTATAAATTTATCAGTTATTTGCTGAATAATATCTAATAATAATAAAGAGTCTTTTCCTCCAGAATAGTTTAATACTAGAGGTTTTTCACTTAATTCCAATGCTTTTTTTATAACAGCCTTAGTCTCCTTAATTTTATAGGATAACATAATAAAAAAATAAAAAAAAATTGATTTAACTTTTCTTTACTCTCTGATATATCTGTTGAGAAAGATATGTTTTAGGAGATATCATAGCTGTTCTTAAAGCCATTGAGATTTTCTCTAATAGATCAACATCTTTCTTATATGTGAAATATTTTTCTAATTTTTTTATTTCCATTCCTATACTTCTTAGCTCCTCATCGATCTTTTGTAAATTAGGAGCTAGCTCCTCAATCTTCTTTAAAACAATTTCTTTATTTTTTGGATTTTTTAAAATATCTTTATTAGGCATATATAATCTTTCCAGATTGGTTTTAATTAATAATACTCTGATTAGATTAATAAATTTGATCTAAAATCGATCACTAGTCGTAAAATTTTAAGAGGAGAAAATATTTTAAATGAATCTTATAAGAGCCTGGAGGCTCCAGGTATCCAAAATAGAAAAATGCTCCTGAAAAAAATCTAGTTCTAGAGTTGAAAATGATCGAAAGCGATCAGGTAAAAGTATGAAAAACGTGTGCCGGATTTTTTAATTGATCGAAAATGATCATTTCCTCCAGATTATATTATACAGAGATTGATGAAATTTCTCCTGAGATATTTTTTTAATTTAGGTCCTTGATAAGATTATATATAATAATTAGATTTATTTGTATCATTCTGGAGTTTAGGCTCCTCTTGTTGATTTGTCCTTTCTCCAGGTTTTAAAATATCTATTAGGTTTTCAAAACTCTTATTCATAGTAGATATTTCATTTGTAAGATTTGTTAATTTATCATTTACCTGTTGATTCTGATTTGCTAGAACTACTATAGCTTTCTCAAATTTATCTAATCTCTCAGAATCTTTTTTTTGATTATCCAGGATTTGATCTATTGAAGTAATTTTATCTTCAATATCTTTTATCTTATCTTCTAAATCCTCAATCTTTTCAGGTATTTGAATAATCTCAAATCCTTTTTCAACATTCTTAATTTCAGCCTCTCCCTCCCCTCTCTCTCCTGGAGGAGAATTATCTAAATCTATCTCTAAATCTGAGCCAATTATCTTAGCATTAACCCATTTACCTAAGCCTGATAATGAAGATATATCATTCTTAGTTTCGATTACTATATGAGGCTTTTTATGTAGAATTGGCTCATCTCCAATTAATTTAAAACCCATTAATGTTAATAAATCCTTACACTTTTTTACATCATTTTCTCTATCTTTAAAATAATTGATAAATCCAGAGGCTGAGGATACTAAGCAATCCTTTCTCTCTCTATTAAAATTAAAAGCAACTGAATCTAAATTTATCTCTAATGTATCTAAGCCTCCAAATTGGGTTTTATCAATATAAGCATAATATTTTGGTCTTGGCCAATTATTTAAAATAATAGGTTTAAAAAAATATTTTTTATTATTTAATATTTTACTATAGCTCTTATATTTTCCATCAGTTTTTTTGATCGGTTTAAAAGATAAGAGCCAATTAGGTATTGAATCTAATGGTAATCTAAAAGAAAGATTATGAATATACTCTTTTATTATCCCTAAATATTTATTTATTCGATCATCCTGTTCTTTATTTTGGATTTGTTTAAAAGTTTTTAGATCAGTAATTCCATATTTCATATAGAATTTTCCTTGACTAGTCAATTGGTAAAAATTAGGATAGGAGCTAGTTTGGTTTATATAGCCATTATCTTTTAGCCAATTTATATGTTTGTAAATAATAGAATAATGTATATTTAGATGTTGAGAAATCTTTAGGCCATGAAAGGTTATATCTGTCCTAGAAAAGAATTTCAAAATCTCCTGTTTTAGCTGATAGTCTTGATCTATAAGGCTAGTTTGGGTTTGACTAGAACCTCTAGACTTTTTTATTTGCTTATTAATATAATCAATAATGTAGTTCCTGTTAATAGTTATGTATTTATTACATAATTTACATTTGGCTGTTGGCTTTTTCGGGATGTTCTTAATATCTTTAGGAGTATACTTTTGCTTTTTATAACCTCTCCTAGTTTTACAATGTTTACATTCTATAGGAATTTCTATTCTCATTAGAATCTAAGATTATTTAGTTTAAAGTCTAATTCAGCAACTCCCTGTTGAGATTGTCTTACTAAACTCCTAATATGCTCCATATCTTCTAGCCTCTTCTTTTCTTTCTCCTTTTCAAGATTTCCAGCAAAATTAATATTATCTCCTATTTGATTTGGCTCTTCAGGTATTTTAAGTTTATTATCTTCATAATGATAATCTAGCTCACTAAAATCAAGAAAGCCTAAATTTATCATTAGATCGAAAAACCTAAAAAATTCACTATAACTAGTAAATAATCTTAATCTTGAATCTTTTTTTATAAATGGGTCGATTTGATTAAATAGATTTCGATCTTCATTAAAGCTTAGAGGAGAAAATCCTAATTCAATATCAGTCAATTTTTCTAATTTGCTTTTCAAGAGTTTGAGAAAAATCTTTAATGTTTTATTAGAAATTACTCCCATGTTTACCTGTAATTTATTAGCCTTTTTCTGAATCGCTTTTTTACTTTCTGTTATTATTGATAATGTAGTCATACTTATCATTCCTCCATATTTTTTTATATTGTTTTGTTTTTTTTCTGTTTTTTTCTATTTTTAGTAGATTTGGATATTAAAACCATTCTGTTATTTTTTTCTGAATATATTTCTTATTATCTCCTGTTCTCTTAGATAATAATTCATAAAACTTATTAAAAGTTCTATAATTGCTAGGTCTCCAGATTTTAAAGTTAAAACATTTCTTAAATAAAATCAACTGTTGATAACTCATCTTTTTATGATGTTGGCCATTGATAAAATCATAAGCCATTTCTTTTGAAAAATGTTGCTTTATAAATTTAAATCTCTCTCTAAAACCTGGAAAATCTTTAAGATAGTTAATTGTTATCTCTCTAAGATATATCATTGTAATTAATCTCATTGATTGAATACTCATTCTAATAAAAATGTTTAATTCTTTCAATTTTAATATAATATTCTCTATACGTTGTAATTTAGTGTTTTTACCAATACCTCTTAAATATCTATCAATAACCTCATGATCTTTAGTTTTGAATATTAAATCTTCATTATCTTGAAGTTTATAGACTATCTGTTGGCTTATTCTCTGGATTTCATGATCAATATCTTGATAATAAGTGCCTTTAGGAGCCAATTCAATATTTTTTCTTTTAAATATTTTTTTCAATAAGAGTAATCTTTTAACTGTAAGATTTGAAATATTTGGCTTAATATCCTGGAGAAATAATTTAAATGTATTTTTATTTAATCCTTTCAAGATCATATCTACATTATCTTTGAAATCTTTTGTTGTTAAATCTGTTTGATTATTCAAACAACTCATTAGTTTTAGAGGCAACTCTACATTACTAGTAAAGTTTGCTCTAAACTCTTTTATTTTAGGTTTTATTCTTTCCATTAGGTATTTATAATCTTGAAATGAGAAATTGAATTTAGTTAAAATCTTCAATGAGCCAATAGTCTTCATTGATTTATGCTCTATGAGTTTAATTAATTTATCCATTAAAGGAATATTTGAAATTCCTCCTTTGGTTTTTTTATTATACTCCATTATAAGAGCCTCCATATATTTAGAGATAAAATATTCTGTATAAGGTCGATCTTCCCATTTTATTTTTTTAGATAAGAATTTAATAAAAATATAACTTAGAGGAAGATAAGAGATTTTAGTCATAATATAATCTTCCTGATCTATAAACTCCTTATCATTAAGAAAATCGTAAATGAAAGCCTCTAAATTTTTTTGCTTTTGAGTTGAGATTGTTTTTTTAGGCTCCTTAAATAATACATTTGTTTTATATCCAATTGTTTTTGATAATAATATATCATAAATTTTGAAAAGATCGTTTTGATGTAATTCCTCTAAAATTATATCTTGGAGAATTGCTTTAAATTCTATTAAATCGAAAATCCATAGATAACCTTGAGTTATTAGGTAGCTCTGAGTAGAGAGAGTTGTTATACCTTCCAAGAATCCCTGCTTATCCTCAATAATCCTTTTAGCTATTTCCTCCTTAAATACTTTAATAGCCTTAGGCTCTCCTACATCTACTAATTTCTTTAGTAGAGGAAATGCTAAGTTCCTCCTTAAAAGCCTGGTATCAAAATCATGCTCATACCAGGCCTGGAGATTACTACAATGCCCCCAAAATTCAGTTGTTTTATCTAATTGTTTTTCCATTTTTATATGTAAATCAAATTGTTTATTATTTCCCTCATGTTTGCCAACATAAGCCTCAGCCATTTCATCAATAGAATTTAAGATTCTGTTGTTAGGAATTGTTTTTTTTGGATTCACAAATAATAGATATTTACATTGATTAAATAATTGATAAGCTCCTCCCTTATTCTTTATATATATATTGGTTTGGTTATCTTGGAGCCTTAGCTGAATAAATTTACCAATTTGAAATATAAGTTTTTCTTTTGGATTATCCCATTCAAAGTATATAAATCTATCATCTTTTGAGGGATGAGATTTATAATAATTAATAAATTTAATATAGCTTTCAAAACCCTGCTTTATGGCTAAATTATCCCATGTGTCAAAAGTGTTTGGGGAGACTGTTCTAATAGCCTCTGCTGTTGTTCTTGGCATATCCGTTAATCTGAAGTGTCGTTTTCCTGTAATTGATACATCAAATATAAACTCCCTACTTTTATCTTTATTTACAATCCAGATATGAGCTATATCTCCAATTCCTAATTTATTACGATAATCATTCTTTCCTACAGCTCTAATACTATTTTTTAGCTCCCCTGAAATTAATTTTGGCTTTAACCAACTCATAAAAGATAATACCTGATTCATAATCCTCTCCTTAATTTTTTTCTTTTAATAAATGAATTAGCATTATTCATAGCATTTAAAATTCCCTTAGCTCCTCCAACTTTTAAAGTTGTTAGTAGTAATACCTTAGAGGCATTGATATAATCTTGATTATTTAGGAATTTGCTAAATAGCTTATTCATTTTCTTTATTATTGGTAATCTTCTAGGTTTTTTAGGTATTACATACATTTAATCAATCTCCTTAAATTATATTCCTTTTTTTATCTTTGATTTCTCTTTTCTTATCTTTCTCTTCTAGTTTATTAATCCTTTTTTTAAGCTCCTCCATTAAACCCAACTCCACTATATATAATATTCCTCCTTATAAAATAATCTTGAATAATTGGTATTATAGGCTTTATTTTTTGATTAAGCCTCATCCTCCAATTGTTTTTAATTAATAATTTTATTGTAAATCTATTTACCTCAGATAACCTATTATCTTTAATCTCTTTTTTAAGTTTAGCTCCTGTTTCTTTTTCTGTATAGTCTATCATGCCATTCTCCAGGAGAATATAATTATCTCTTAATAAGAATGTAAATCCTGGAATAGAGGCTTGAATGATATAGCTTTCTTCAGTTAGTTTATTCATTGGTTTAATCTTATCTTTTAGATATGCTATAATATCTAATATAGGAGAGAAGTTTAAATGTTTAGAATCTAAGTATTCCAAGATTCTAAAATTCTTTAATGTAAGTAAATAATTTTTGTAATTAGTCATTATTAAATTGCTCCCTAAGTAGATTGATTAGTTTGTTCCTCTCCTTAATAACATTCTCTTTTGATATTTCTTGATCTTCAGCTTTTTTCTTTTCAGCCTCATAATCCTTATCTTCATAAAAATAATCTGGATTAGGTTTATATCCCATTATCATAATCCTCCTTATAGCTTTTCTTTTTTCTCCTTAATTTCCAATGCTTTTCACACATTAACTTATCTTTATATCTTTTTTCATTACAGCCTTTTATTATACATTTGTTTTGATTATTCATTATAATCCCTCTTGAAATTGAGTTAAATCTTTAAATTTTGGTTTACTTATTTCAATATTAAAAATATCATTCATATTCTTAATGAAAATTGGTTTGCCTCCATAACTAGGATGTTTAATATAAGTTATTTCAATATCAGGAATTTCATTATTATCTTTCATTTCTGTTAAGCAATTAAAAGCAACTCTTCCTATACCATGAGCCTGAGTAAATTCAAATACTTCAAATAATTTCTGAATATATTTTTTTCCCTCTCTGATTTCTTTCTCATTTGGCTTTCTATTTGAATTAGGTAATAAATCGTGAGGATGAAAATTAAATGTATTGAACATTACACATTTCCAAAATATCTCAGGGTTTTTTTCAAACCAAGAATAGACTATGGTAGCTGATCTCTCTTTTATTATTTTGCTCCTGGAAAGACTATATTCTGATCTATTCTTAGCAAATACTTTATGATGTTTTAGGATATAAGTGCTGGTAAATGGTATTCCTGAGTGTTTTAGGCCTGAATATCCTCCTGCTTCTCCTAATAATAAAATGGAGGCCTCATTATATAAGAGTTTTTTTAGATAGATATTTAGATTTTTATATTGAGGAGTTTTTATAATTAATCTTCCTGATCTATAAGGATTAAAAACAGTTTGAGTAGATTTTCTTAATGCTAGTGAAGTTAATAACTCATCTAATTCCCTTTCGATTACATCTCTTCTAATCCAATTCAATATACTCACTTTCCTTTATTCTTTTCTTGTATTCTTTCTTACTTTCTTCCCATTTAGTCATATCATATAGAAAAGGATTCTTAAAGCATGGCTCTCCATGTCTTGCACATCCTCCTAATCCATTATTTTTAACATTACTGAACATAGGACAATCAAGACAATCATACTTAAATCTAGGCTCCCATTCATATAAGAGCTTAAATGTTCTTATTTTTGGTAATATAGGCTTAATCAAACTCAACATTCTCTCCCTTATCAATTAATTTCTTTAAGCAATCACAACAAACTATTTTTCCAAATTTAATATTAAATAGCTGAAATTTATCATTTGTTTTTTTTCTAATAGTATACAATAAATACACATAGAAAATATCTATAAGATTTTCTTTACATTGATTACAGTTGTTATTATAATACCAATATTTTATAAAATCTTTCTCTTGGATATTACATTGAAATTTGAAAAAACAATTAAAACATTGGCTATTAATATTTGGATTAAATAAATGATAGTTTAATTCAGAGAGTGGAGAGAAAGATTGGGAATAAAGTAGCTTATCATTAATTTCTCTCCAGGAGTATTCTATTTTTTTATTTAATTTCTTGTCATATTCATAGATTCTCTTAAATTCAGGATTATCAAATGAGAAATAATTTTTACAGATAAATTGGATATGGTTTAGAGGAAATATAAATTGTATCTCAGGAGTTATAAAAGTTCCTTTTAGGAATTTATTTAGATTTGATTCTATTCTTTCTAGGCTTTCCTTTTGATGTTTATAAAAGAACTGAGCCATTTCCTTTATTATCTCAATCTTAGCCATTTTTATTTCCTCTTGGATAATCTTTTTGAGTTATTTCTGAAAAATCATTTAATTTTTCTGGTTTTGGAGATAACCATTTTCCTCCAATATTTACCAAACAATAATCTTTCTTTTCTTCTATCTCAGAGTCTAAGGATAATGTTAGCTCAGCCTCCTCTCTTATTTCCTCTAGGGCCTTTTCAATTTTTTTGAAAGATTTAAATAATTCTTTTCTTTCTGTTTTATCAAATTCTAATCTCTTTTCTAGAGATTCATGATAATCTTTTATTACATTATTCAATTCCTCTGGAGTTATATCAAGAGATTGAGCAATTTGATTATGGCTTTCTTTTGATTTACTAATGAAATCGAATATATTTTCATATACTAATTCTGGTTTTTTCTTTTTCTCTTTTTTTGGTCTCCCTCTTTTCTTAGCCATTTTTATATTTCCTCCTTATATTATTTATTCGATCTTCTTTCTGCTGTTTCTCCCTCTTGATTCTCTCAATTTTCTGAGATAACTTTTCATTCCAAAATTTTACTTTATAACATCTAATTCCAAATAATAATTGAGATTTTGGAAATTTGAAAAAAATAGCAGGATCGGTTTTTTGAGTATAGAGAGTTATTTTAATTTTATCATAATCTTCATTGAATAGATTTACTATATTAGTCAAATGAGGATATAGATCATTTTTCATTAAACAATATCTAAAAGTATTATCTTTTCTATTATATTCATAAATAGTTATACCCTTAAGCTCTCTATAATAGCTCATTACTTCAGGTAATGTTTCTTCTTTTAATTTTTTAAATTCGGTCCAGGAGAATTTTTTTTTAAAAATTAAATCACGAGCTTTATTTTTTTTAAAAGTGAAAATTATAGTTCCTGAGGAGTTTCTTAATAAGTTTGGCTCTTGGAAATAATATAGCTCAGGATTATTATTATAAAAAGGTCTTTTCTTATTATATTCTTTAGGATAATTCAGAAATAGACTTATTACAGGATTATTAACAAATTTACAGAGCTTTTTAGAATTTCTAATACCTAATTGATTTCCCAATCTTAATAAAAACCCATCTTCATTTTCTAAAAGCCAATTAAAAGGCTCTTGAACTCTCTCCTGGAAATATTTTATTAAAACAAATAAAGCATTAAATCTTACTATGAAATTTGAATCAGAAATTAATAAATTTTCAAAAAGACTAAATAAGGATTTATCAATCTTGAAATCATTAGTAATAAATTCTTTTATACAAAACTCCCTAGCTTGAGAATATTGATATATCTCAGCCTCTTCTATGAAATAAGCTAGAGCCTCCTGATATTGATTTTGATCTAAGGCTCCTGATAAAAATCTTTCCTTAGTATTTTCAAATTTTTTAATAGGATTATGTATCATTATTATTATTCCTCAGCTTTTCAAATTTCTTTTTAATGAATAAAAATCTACAATATTTTTCAATTATATTTTCTAATTTATCTGTTAATTCCCATTGGCTCCATTCCAAACAATCTCCTCCATATTTATAGGCTCCACACTTTTTATCCTCATATTTATTACAGTTATGACAAATTATAGGAATTGTAAATTCATCAGGGAATCTAATTAAAGTAAATTCTCTAATATTATCCTCTATTCTAAAACAATTGCTTATAAGAAAATCTATATCTCTTAATTCAAAATCTAAATTGTTCATTTAATTTTCCTCAGTAATTTTCTACTAAATATATAATTTACAATCTCATCTATAATATTTACTCCTGGATTCATTATTTCTAGTTTGGTTATCATTTGTTTTAGTCTATATGTAAAATCGGTTTGCCTTTTATAGTAAGGTAATATATAGAAAAGCTCAGGATTAAGATTATATGTTGCTTTAATCTTAGAATTATATTTTGGCTTTTTTCCAGGAACTACATTACTCTCTAAGCTCCAATTATTTTTAGTAAGATAATCCAAAAAATCTTGATAAAAAAAATCCCCTGAGAAAAATATACATCTAAAACATTTTCTTGATTTTATTTTAGCTTTTTTGCCTGAATATAATCTAATAATTGAAAATCTTTTTTTATAGTAAACCCATAATTCTTTACATTCATAACAGTAATATATTTTCATTTTAATAGCTCCAATCAAATTCCTCAATATGTTTTTTTAACTTATCAATTTTCAATTGAAATTTTGACTTTTTTTTAATATCTTTTATTTTGGTTTTTATATTTGAAATATCTACTTTAATAACGTGAAGTTGAGCGATTATATTTCTAGGAGGAATCATTTTCTTTTCTCTATTGTAATTAAAAGCCTCCTCCTCATATTCCTCAATCTTTTTATCTATTGTATTAAATAGACTAAGCAAAAAGTTCTTAGATACTTCTATTTCAGTAAACTCATCTATTTGTTTTTTTTTTGCCATATCTTTAGCCTCTGGATTGTATTCTCTATTTAATATTTTTTAATTTGATTAATTTGATAAATGGTTTACAAAATGATAAGTGTCTAGATATAGAAGAAAATACATGATATGCATTAAATTGTTTTTTACATAAAGGACAATTATAGTTTTTATGTTTTGGATTATAATCGAAAGGTATTTGTTTACAAATTTCGATTTTTAATTTGATTAGCTCAGGAGATTCTTTTATAATAACTCTATCTCTAAAACAATCCTTACAAAAAAATCTATAAAAGATTAATTTATTACAAATCTTACATTTAGCCATTATTAGTTCACTTCCTCCCATTTATCTGAATGTGATTTTAATCCTTTAAAATTATCTGGTAATTCTCTTGAATGATATTTTCTACCTATTTTATTTTTATTCCAATTTCTTTTCAATTGCTTATAATATTTTTTGAAAGTGTATTCTGATTTAACAGGATTTAGCAATTTAACAAAATCCTGCTTAACCTCATCATAATAATATAATCCTATACCATTCTCCTGTAATTTCTTAATTTGTTTCTCATTGGGTTTTTTAGGTATTAATATTGAATTATAAGGAGTAAAAACTCTATTCCCTAAGGCTTGAGCAAAAACAGGCATAAAGCCTTTTATCTTAGCCTCAATTCCTATTAATCTATTTTTCTCTCTAATAACAATATCAATCTTACTTTTATGGTAAGGAAATCCAGGAGCTAATTCTAATTTATATTCGATTTTATTCTTTTCTAAGGATTTACAAAATTCTTTAATCAATTCAATTTCATAATTAAATTCATTTAATTTTTCTGTCAATTAAATCTCCTCCTGGTTTGTTTTTTCTTCTAGTTTTGAATTTATTAATTTTATCTTTACAATCATTACATAAAGGAATATTAGGGTCATCGGTTATTTGTTTATTACATTTCAGGCATAATTTCTTTCTAATCATTTTCTCCTCCTTTAATCTTTCATGGTAAAACCAATAGCAAAAATCACATATCCATTCATTATTGATCTTAATGAAAGCCTCATCTCCACATGAGCAAAAATCCATTTCCTCCCATTTATTCGATTCAAACTTAACTCTATTCATTAAGCTCATTTATTATTAGCCTCCAATAGATTTTATCAGTATTACCAGGAATTTTGAAAATCTTAAGATTTTTATACATTTTATCCAAGAGTATATTTAACTCTTTTTTTGAATAAGTGAATTTGAAATCTTTTTTAATATCATGATATATCATTGTTAAACTCATAGGAATTTCATTTATTATAGATTTGGATAAAACATGAGTAATAATTGATTGAGCAAAATTGTCTTTGTATAATTCTATTAAATCTATTTGATTAGCAAAACTTTCATAGGAAAGCTTTTCTTTTCTATATCTCTTCAAATATTTTATTTCATTTGTTAATTTTCTAATCTTATCTGTTAATTTGCTTAGCTTTTTTTCTAAGCTAAGATTCTTCAGCCTAAATTTTTTGATTTCCTCAATACTATACTGTTCTTTTAGTTTTTTGTTTATTTTCTTCTTTCTTTCTATGGATATTTTTAATTTATTATTTTCAGTCTTCAATGCTCTTATCTCTCTCCTTAGTTTCACTACTTCCTCTACATTGTATCTCTCCCTAAGTCTTTTTATCTCATCCTCTCTTCCTTTTAATTTAGCTTTTAGTTCAGAGATTCTTTTGTATAGTTGGTTATTTTCCTGTATTAAATCTTCAATCTTTAGGCTCACTTCTGTTCCTCCTTTCTAATTTCCTCACATGCTGAATCAAAGGCCTCCATAATCTTAAGAGAATTATTAACAGCATTTTTTCCTTTAACTTTTAACTTCATTCTTCCCTCTGGATTTTCCATATCTACTCTTACTATTTTTTCTTGATTGGATTGTTTTTTAGCCATTTAGAAAAACCTCTCTAATGTATTTTGATTTGAATCATGTATCATCTTAGGAACTTTAGAAATATCATAATTACAAATAAAGTATTCTTGTTTATCCTCTTGATTATTGGCACTAGTACAATATTTCACTTCTTGAGGAATTATATGCCAATTTTTTAGGTCCTTAAATTCCTCCAGGTAAAATTTACATTCTCCTCCTATTGAAGTATTGAAATGAAATGGAGATTCTTTCATTATATTAATTAAATCGTAGTGATCATCAAGAGTAAATCTGTATAATGTGTAATATTCTTCGGTATCTGGATAAGGAGGATCGGCATATACAAATACTTGTTTAGTAAGACCTTTCTTTTGATTAAGAGCTGTAAGGAGACTTTTATAGACTTTCCTGAAATCATAGCTAGTTAGATTCACATATCTTAATCTTTCAATAGCTTGAGGGTCGATCATTGTATAGAGGCCTCCATCAGCATTAGATATAGGCCTGGTTGTTTTTGGATTAGTTCCTCTAAAGCTAGGGAATATTCTACTTATATTCTTATAATATTCAATAGATTCTTTTGTTTGATATTCTTTCATAACTGTTGGGAGAGTTGCTCCTCTATAATTCATATTAACTTCAATAGCAGGTTTAATACAATATTCTAAGGCTTGATTTCTCAATTGTTTATTTAAATTTTTAATCATTTTAATTGTCTTTTTAATCTCAGGCTGTAAATCTATATTAAATTTAAAAAGCTCTCTCAATTGTCTTATATTCCATTTATATAAATTAACTAAATCAAGATTGAAATAACCTAGAGCAATTTGTTTTATTAAATCATAATCATAACTCCCTGAGCCTCCAAAACCAATTCTATTCGAATAGAAAAAAAAGAAAGCCTGTTCAATTTTATTATGAGGTATAATCTTACCTTTTTTCATATCATTGAAAATCTTTTGAGAAATCAATCCTAATACTCCCTCTTTTAATGAATCAAACTCTTGAGGGAAGTCTCTTATTACTTCAAAATAATTAATATAATTTGAATCTAAATCATTAAAACATTCATACTTATATGCTTTCTTTTTATTTAGCTCATAAACACATGATCCGCAAAAAAGACTAATGAAATAATCGTGAAAAGGAGTATGATTAACTAATTCCTTTCTTAGCCTGTATTTTCCTCCTACCTGGTTTATTCCTGGATTGATGTATCCCATTTCTTTCTTTTCCTCATTTATTTTAAGTTTTTTATTTTATAATATGTAGTTTTTTTATTTCCAGAATAATTTAATTTTCTCATAGCCTTAAGTAATCCTGCTTTATGGAATTGTCTTATGTAAACATAAACCTTTCCAAAAAGAGTTTTATTGAATTTATTAAATATTGAATAATAAATATCTCCCATAGTAAATTCCCGATCTTGAAAATTATCGAATATCTCTTTTCTTATCCTTTCTTTCTCAGCCTTTCTATCTTTTTTATAGCCTCTCCACATCTTACCCCAATCAACTACTTTAGGCATAGTTATTACTCCTCCTCTTTTATTGTTTTTTTGTAAACCTGGTTATCAAAAACATCCTTTATCTCATAAGAAGTAAATATATTCATTGAATATCTTAAGATAATTGTATTAGTCTCTTTAGAGGATTGAGGATGTTGTTTTATCCCTGTAATTGAATCTCATCTCCAATAATTTTTAGATAATTATAATAATATGGGTCTAGAACCTGAAATTTTGGATAATATATACCATTATAAAATTTATAAAATTTAGGATTAAGTTCTATTCGGTTATTTTCAATTCCCGGATTATTCCAGATTGATAAAATAAAAACCCTGTAAAAAACTCTAAGAGATAATTTAGCTTTTCTTTTAGTTTGAGTTTTTATGATTGTATAAATTAACTTAAATGATAATTTGAATGATCTATTAATAAATTGTATTCTATTCATAATAATCCTCCTTATCAAACCATTTGTCTAATGTTAAATTTAATTTCTCCCTTTCTTTCTCTAAATCATTTTGTTTATGAAAAAATGATCTTGTAATAGGAGAGAAATTATTTCCTGCTTTAAATATAGCGATTACTAAAGGGAATGTGGAGCAAGAGCCTGATTTTTTCTTTTTAGTAAGTTTAGTATAACAAGCCTCACATATTCTTTTCTTATTATAGTTTATTGATTTTTGGATTAATACTTTACATAAGGAGCATTGGATAAGGAAATTAACTCTTCCCTTACAATATAGTATCATATAAGCTTTCATAATCCATTTATGCCAATATTTTGTATCTGTTCTAGGAGGCAAAATCATTACTACTTTAGTATTTTCCTTTTGGCTTTCATTATAAGCTTTTTTAACCCACTCTCCCATTGCTGAATAAGGAGGATTGAGGAATATATTATTTCCTCTCCAGGATTTTATTAACCCATTATCCTTTTTGGTAAAATGTTTTTTAGTTAAAGCATTTTCATCAGTGCTAGCAGGGTCTAAAGTAAACTTAAATTCAGGCTGTTTATTTGTATTCTGAGGAGGAAAAATTAAATTCATTTGTTTTTCTACTAATTCAAAAAACGGTTTTGGAGTTTGCCAATTATCCAATGAACTTTCATTCCTGGAGTAAAAACCAGGCTCCTCTTTTTTACTATTTAGCATAATTATTCTAATCTCTTTATATTATAAAATTCTATTAATATAGGTATTAAAGACTTAGCCTCTTCACTAATTTTTAATTTCCAATTGTTTTTAACGATTAATTTTAAGGTAAAATTATTTACATAAGGTAAGGTATTATTTTCTATTGTTATTTTTTTAAACCTATTAGTATTTTTATTTAAATACTTTATCTCTCCATTCTTTAGCAGGATATATCTATTTTTCAAAAGGAAAGGAAAGGATTGTCTTAAACTAATCCTGAAATGTTTATCCTTTCTCTTAGGATTATAGATTTTTACCAGGAAATCTAAAATATCTTTAATTTTAACAAATTCCAATAAATCCTCTTGGAATAGATAAATCAATATTCTAGCCTGTCTAAAGGTTATTTTAAATAATTTAAGCATATCCTCCCTCACTTACTAATTGGATTATTATTTCTTTTGTGTATTCCCTCAAAAAAGTTCTTAGCCTCATATTTTAGGTATTCAGCTATTTTCTCTTTTTTATTCTCATATTTGCTTTTATTCTTTCTTATCATTAAAGTAATATTCCCAATCGTATAATCGTAATCAGGAGTTAGTTCATTTAATTCAAACCAAATACACATCTTTTTAGGTTTATCAATAAAATTATCAATAAATTCCTCTGTTAATTCAAAATATTCTTGGAGAAATATTTCAAAATCTTCATAATTACCAATTACTAAAGTATATGAATCCTCAATCTTATTCATATATCTATCTCCATTCCTTTTATGGAAAGCTAAGAATAATTCAAATTTTAAGAACATTTATTTATTCTCCTCCTTTAGCTTTTTAATCTCAGGAATGTTAGTATCTATTACTTCTTTTAGCAAGAATACATGACTATTATTGAGAAAATACATATTACTTTTCAATTCAGGGAATGTAATATCAAAATCAATTACAATTCCCTCTCCCTCTTCTATACATGAAAGAAAGTCATATTTACATTCTTTACTAAATCTTATCTCATAACAATTTAATTTTATGAAATAATAAGTATCCCATAAACTTAATTCCTTTATTTTTTCCTCTGCTATTGTCTCTTTAATTAGTCCAATAATCAAATCAGTTAAATAATTTGGTTTGTCATAGTTCTTTTTGAAAAGTTCACTACAGCTTGATATTTTATTCCTTAAAGGATGTTTTATTTTTTCAAATAGCTCCATTTTCATTCTATCCTCTTTTTAATTGGAAATTTTTTCTCAATTTCATTATTGTAATATTCTGATAATTCTTTTCTTAATTTAGCAAATTTAGAATCATTATCTATTCTGATATTTTTATCCATAATAAGATTCATATAGAAATGATTAAGAAAAATCTCAAATTCATGTAAAACACTAAAAGATTTTTCACATTTAAGATTCTTATAATTATCTTTATGGAATTTTATTCTCTCCTCTAAATAATCAATAATATCCTCAAATTTAATCAATTCCTTAGGCATATTAAATCCTCTTAATGTTATTATCATTAAACTTATTTCCAACAGGCATTATCTTATTGATTAACGTAATTGAAATAGAAGAGATATAAATTCCATTCTTTATAAATTTATAACAGCCATTATCAAATTCATAAGAGCTAGCCCAAATCTGAATAGGAAGTTCTATATTCTTTAGATAAACTAGATATTGATAAACTTTAGTTTGTTTTCTGTTTTTCTTGATTTTCTTGATTTTCATTTTAATCCTCTAATCTAATACATTCTCTTTTATCTATTAATCCCTGTTCTTTTAACTGAACTATGGCCTCTTTAAAATCCGAGCTTGAGAAAGATATATGCCATTTATCTTGTATCCTCTCTTCCAAATTATCTATTGGCCAAAACTCAGTATTATTTTTTGAGAAGATATCTGAAGTAAAAAAATCTAATATATCCTCCTTTAATCTCTCAATTACTTCCTCTTTTTTCAATTTAATTTCCTCCTGGTATATGTATAATAATCTTTCTTTTGGGAAATTTATTTAGATATTTGTTTTGTAATATCAAGCATATACAGGGATTAAACCCACATTTATTACATCCCATTTCTAAGCCTCCAATTTTTTAAATAAGTAATCTCTATAAGAAATATATCGGTTTAATAACCATTTATAGCTTTTAATAGTTGATAAAGTTGTTTTACTCTTACATTTTCGGTCTCTATAAAAAAATGTTTTTCTAGTTAATTCTCTTAAGATATTTTTTGTTTCTTGGAAAAAATTATCATAAGTTATTTTTCTATAATACTTACATTTATATTTTCTCAGAAAGTTGCCAAACTCAGAGATTACCTTAGGAGATTTACAGCCTAAGCATATTATCCCATCCTCATCAGGCTCAGGAGAGATATAATTATTACAGATAACACATAAACATTTAGGAAACATTACAGAATTACATTTTTCACATCTAATAAATCGATCAATTCTTTTCACTTTACTCATAGTTAAATCCCATATTCTTTTTTTATAATTCTAATTAATTCTTGTATTAATTTATCTATATCAGAGCCATATACACACATAGAGCCAATAGGAGTAATTGGATATATATGTAATTCCCATAACTTATTCTCATTTATACAAATATCCTTATCATTCAATATAAAAACAAAATTCCTATGTTCTTTATACTCCTCAAGATATTCTTTAACAGTTCTATGTTCAATCTTATGATCATTATAAGTAATTATTACATTACAGTATTTTTCTAATTCTTTTAACATAACTCTCAAATCCATTTACAGCTAGGATATTTAGCTTTTAATTTTTTATATTCCTCAGATTCTTTAAACCCTTTGGCAAAAAACCTGGTTTTGTTTAAAATTACTTTTATTAATTCATTCAATAGTTTTTCTTTAGTGAAATCCTTATAGACCTCATAAATTTCCAAAAGCTTTTCTTTTTTTAACTTCCTTAGCTCTCTTTTGTCGACAATCTTAATAAGCTCATCCCTTTCTTTTGTTGCTTTCTCATCTATCTCAAATGTAGAATAATCATTACAATCATTACATTTTTTTACTCCTAAAAAACAATCTACATTTGAATTACTACAATCTTTTTTCATTTTGTTTTATTCCTCCACTAATTTAAAGATTTTTAATATTTCTTCATTGATACAATATAAATCCTGCTCTTCAATAAGCTCCTGCTTATCTCCAAAAGCCTCAGTAAGAATATCCAGGATTTTTTTCTTTAATCCTTTTATTCCTTTATTCTTTTCCTCTTCTATTGATTTTAACATCTTATTAGCCTCAGCCATAATATCATTTAAATTCTTATCTAATATATTTTGATTTGCCTCAAATACAGCTTGAATAGAAATACATAAATCTCCAATGAGATGAATATCTAAAGGCTGTTTCTGAATTAGATTAATCCATAAAACTTTTGAAATAACAAAAAGCTCCTGGAACTTATTTTTGGAAATGTGAATTAAATTATTCCAATTAATTGTTGGTTTAGGCATATCTATCCTCTTTTATTATTGTTTGATTAAAATCCTCCATGTTTATTACATGGAAATTATTTGTTATTGGCTCATCCCTGATCTCAAATCCAATGGAATTGAAATAGTCTCTACATTTTCTAACATCATTTATTCGATTTTTAAAATAATTGGTAATTTCTGAGCTTGAAGAAAACAGTCTATTTTGATCTCTCTTAAAATTAAAAACAATAGAATACATATTAATCTCAACAGATTCTATGCCTCCAAAATCAGCCTTATTTATATAAACATAATATTTTGGTCTTGGCCAATTATTTAGAATAATAGGTTTAAATTTAATTTCTTCATTATTGATTATTTTAGTTTTAACTTTATATGAATCATTCTGTTTAATCGGTATATATTTATTAAGCCAATTAGGTATTGAATCTAATGGTAATCTAAAAGAAAGATTATGTATTTCATATTTCCCTAATTCCTTACTTAGTTTAGGCATATTTATCCCTCTTATATTTTATATTATATTTTTTTAATAAAGTTCTATATAGATTTTGCCATTCTTCTCTATGGAGTCTATTATCCTCATTATTCGGCAATAAAGCATGAGTAATTTCATGAATAAACCATTTTTTAATATCATTACTAGTTTTATCTAAATATATCAGCTTAAGATCATTTATACATTCATTCTCTCCTTTAATTTCCCATAATTCTAATTCCCAATCTTCTAAATTATTTTCTCTGCTTACAATTTCAATAAGTTTAATTAAATCCTCTGATATATATTCTTGTTCTATATTCCTTATTTTCAATTCAATTCCCCCTTTTTTTTATAGATAAGTAAATCTCATAATAACTCTTAGGATTTCCAATTTCCATAGTTAAATTATTCTTCCTTAAGAATTTGGCTAATTTATCATATTGCTCTGAAAAGATAATAAATTCCTTAATAAATATTCTATTATCAATTATTTGAATTGAATCTATATATCCCTTAAATGCTCTCTTGATAAATTCATTAACATTAATATCCTCATATATTTCCTGGAGATTATTTATTCTCCAATATTTTTTTAAAAACTTTTCTACCAATTCATCAGGTAATTTTTTCATCTTAATCCTCCTATTAAAAAAAATGAGGAGCAAAGCTCCTTTTATTAAATTATACATTGTTGAGGCTCCTGGATTGTAATTCCAAATTTAGATTTTATCTTTTTGATATTTAGAGTTTCTAAATCCTCTAACTCTAGCAAAATTACTTTGTCTAAATGGCTTTTACATAGTCTTACTTTCCATGTTTCGCTAAAGCCATAAGGAAATCTACCAATTTCCTTACAGCCAATTACCTCACATTCATTAAGCTCTGAGTAAATATTATGCTCCACTAATAACCATTCTGGATTCTCATATCTAGGCTCATTGATTATTTTCTCTTGGAGATGTAATTCACATAACCAAACTTTATTGATTACATCTAAGCCATAAATAGCAACTCCCTCATTTTTACAGTAAAAACAGCTAGGCTTATCAGGATTAGGCCCTAGCTCATCGGTCTCAGCCTCTCCAAACATTAAACTATAATGCTTGGAGACTTTAGATTTATCCCTGATATTCAATTCTCTCTTACTCAGGCTTACTAATTCCCATTCCTCTATTGAATACAAATTAATTCCTCCAAATTATTTGTTTTGTTAATCTATAAGGTTTTATATATATCCTTTCTTCTTAAGAAAAGTATATAACTCCTCTATAAGACTTTCTATAGTTTTTTTAATATCTCTTATCTTTATTTCAGATATAGAGACTAACTTTTGTAAAACAGATTGATTTAAGGGAATTAAAACCTTAATTGGAGATAAATATTGCTCCAGGCTTATTCTCTTATTAGACTCTGTTATTACCGTTATATTATCACATTTAGTTAAAAGCTTTAGAGTATAAGCTAAGTTTATCTCTTTTACTTCTAACTCTTGGTTAAATTCATTCATACTTTTTATTTCAAACATGATTATTTAAACTTCTATTTTATTCTTGTTAATTCTGGAAATTCTTTAAACATCTTGTTTAATCCATTTTCTAACATCTTTAAAGGAGTTAATTTAATAAAACTAAAAATACACATATCCTGAGGAATCTTAAAAATTCCTCCATAAAAGATATAACTAATAACAGCTCTTGTAAATCTCCCTGTATATTGTTTTTTATCAGGATTATATTCTCTTAAGCATATAAAATCTCCTTTCTTAAAATCCCGATCATTTAATCTAACTTCAAAAGTTTTATTATTTAGTTCAATCTCTTCATAATATATAGGCCATACTTTTAGTTCATGCTCAGCCATGATTTTTTGCCTCCTGGTTTTTATCTTTAATTTGATTTCCGAACATCCCCTTTCTTTTATCCCCTCTTGTTTTTTTTAGCATTATTTATTCCTCCTGTTTATCTTTAGTTTTCTCTTCATTTAGTTCCTCAAGAGGAAATAATTTTAAATCCTCTCCATTCAGGATATGAGATTGAAATTTCTGCTTTCCTCCTGCTTTCTTATTTAAGTCAATTGGAGGAATGTGTATCTCAAACATGCCTTTCCTAATAATTGCAGGAGAAAATTTCTCAGGCTCAGTAATTATCTCAATATAATCTTTCTGAGATAGCTCCTCAAGAATATCAAAAGCATATCTAATTAATTCTATATTAAAAATACTTTTTCCTGGTTTAGAGGTCTCAAAGTCTCCATAAAAGGAGCCTTCACTTCTAGGGCATAATAAAAGAGTATGTGTTTTATTTACTATAACTCCCTCCATTTCATAGAAAGTCTCTGATTTTATTCCCATGCCTATAAAATCCTCATTATCATTATTTAATAGGCTTAAAACATAAGTAATCATTTGTTTATCGAATCTAGGATATTTTTCATTTAAAGGCATTAAATTTCCTCCAGAAATTCTTTTACATCTTTTATATTCTTTTTATCAGTAAATAAGAAATCCTTTCCAACATTTTCTCTAAATCTAAGAAAGTATAGGCAAGATTGAGCAATATGATCGACTAATTGAGTAAGCTCTTGAAAATTCCCTAATTCCTGTTTATCCCAATCCACTAAGTTAAGCTTTTCATAGGTTATTTTGAATCTTTCTTTCAGATCATTTATATCTGTATTTTTCCAAGAATAACCATTTTTTAGATGTTTATCTTTCAGCCTATTAACTATATAAAGGGATACTTTTCTAATTAACATCTCATAAATTCCATAGGTTTTATTATGTTTATCAAAAAATTCAGCCATTAAAGAATCTTCTAACAATCTTTCAAATTCATTATTGTATTGTTTTATTATTTCCTGAAATTCATGGATATTAAATTTAAACTCTTGGCCATGATGGTTTGATAAGATAATTTCTACTCTTCCTAAATAATTAATGTTTAGATTAATTCTGTAATCCATTTTTTTTCTCAGCCTCTTTTTTTATCTCCTAAGAGTTTAATAAATTAATTTCTTTTGGTTTTATTATTTTAGCCATTTTTTTTTTTCTCCTGGTATTTTTTCTAAATTTATTCTAATATCTAATATGCTTTTGATAAATTCTGAAAGAAAATTATTAATTTTATTAATCTCTAATTTATCCTCAGGATTTCTAACTCCTGATTGAGTATCAATTGAAAAATTGATATTTCCTAATAATTTATAGATTTTCTTTATTTTCTTATAAATATTTGATTCGTTAAGTCCTCCCGCAAATCCAACATTATAATTAGAATGTAATCCATTATTGAAGACTTTTCTATAAATTTCTTGGTTTTTATCTAAATTAATTTCAGCTCCAAAACCTAAGGATTGATCAAAAAGAATATAATCGAAAACTTGATATTTTCTTACAAAATTTTTTAGATTGAAATTCTTATGATATTTTCTCCTGAATTGAAATATTATTTTTAATCCTGGAAATCTCTTTCTAATTTTTAAAATCTCTAAAGGATTAGGAGATTCTATATTTAGTTGGATTCCTCCAATTAGATTATTTAGATTTACTAATCTCTCTCTTAAGTCTATTGAATTAGCTGAAAATTCCCTCTGTTGTTTTAGAGGAATGGCTATTGGTAATTTCAATAATTCTGTTATTTCTTTAGAAAATGCCTGATTATTTTCTGTATAGTAATGAATTGTTTTGAATATTGGTTTGTTAAATAAATAGATTAAATTATTATATAATTCTTCCAGAGTTGGTTTTTTCTTACTTTCTAAAGCATAATCCTCAGTTTTGAATTGGTAATTAACTAAATAACCTATCATTCCAAAATGGGAGAATTGGTTATCTAACAGATTGTAATATTTAAATTTCTTAAAAACAGCCTTAGTTTGACTAAGGGTTTTTACTCCTGTTATACCTATATAATTTTGATTCATATCTCTATATCTACCTCTATTGAGTAAATTCTAAAAATTGGATTTTTGAGAATTTCTATTAAACAATCCCTGCAAACTAATTCTATTTTTTTTATTTCAGTTTTAATGGAATAATATTTTGTAATAAACATATCTGTTTGATTATGATTACAAATATTATATTCTGTATTCTCCATTTCCATAAAGTTCTTTTTTCTTAACCATTCTATTGATCTCAATTTCCTCCCTCTTTTGTTTTAAAAAACTCATTAAACTTTATACAGGGTTTATGATCTGAGTTTTTACCTGTAAGATTGTTATTTAATTTCTGAGAATATTTGGCTGAGCTTGTTATAAACATAAAACCCTCATCCTCAGTATAATATATTAGACAAACAAAATTATCTCTTTTCTCAAATCTCTGAGTTGGAATAAAACCATAAAAAACTATATAACCCTCTCCCTCAATTACTCTATCCCATTCGATTGGTATTCCTTTAGAAAAGGCCTCTATTTCCTCCAAAAGCCATTGCTCTAATTCTTTTAGTATATTACATTGCTTTCCTAAACTCTCTATACAAAAAAGATCATCAATTACTACTCCCTTATGGGAGCAATTGGAATGTTTGTCTAAATACGGGCAATTTTTATAATTCATGGCCTAACTCCTGTTTTTTCAAAAAGGTCTAATATTTTTACTCTATTTATATTAGTTAATTTATTAAGGAGTTTTACTGAAATTGATAAGTCTTTAAGCTCTTGAATTTTCTCCTGGTTAAAAACCTGATATATATCATTAATATCATTAATAGAGATTTTTAAACATTCCAGGAAATCATAGTATCCTCCAAAACCAATTTTTCTTAGTAGATTGTCTAATTTATTCCATTCTTCCTTATTTAACTTCATAGATCAAAATCTTCCTCCTCAGGATTATTCTCTAATTTTTTGAAAATTGTTAAAATTCTTTCTTGATGTTCTATAAGAATGGGAGATTGATTGATTAAGCTCTTTAATCGGTTTTTCTTATTTTTCTTTCTAAAGCAATTACAACATAATATGTTATTTTCGATAGAGATTTTAAAATCATACTTATTATCTTTTATTTTATTAAAGATTTCAAATATAAGAAATAATGCTGTTTGGCTATGTAATTTATCATTACATTTCATACAATAGTTATATTTCTCTGAAAAATCTTTAAATTCTTGATCATTGATTTTACAAACTATTTGGAATATACAATACTCACAATATCCTGAGGATAATGTTTCTATTTTATTGATTTCCTTTATATCTGAATTTGTTATGTTCAATTTCCCTTTAATTGAGTTTATACAATTATCTTTCATTTCAAAATGAAATTGCTCTATATAGTTTTGGCATTTTATATAATCTTCCTCATCTATCTTTAATATTGGGAATATCTTATGATTTATATTGAGATTTTCTTTAATTAATTTTATTTTTCTCTCAGTTTCCTCTAATTGCTCATTATAGCTATAAATCATGGCCTCTTTTATGATATTTATTATTCTTTTCTTATCCCTCATCTTTATTTTATTCCTCCTTTATGTTATGCTCTACTTTATCAGGCTCAGCATTGGCTTTCTTTTTGAAAATGCCTGTATTTCTCTCATCTCCAAAAGAAATAACATTTTTAATCTTTTTTGAATAACTAGGATTTATATCTTCTTTTGAAAGTTCCTCTTTAAACTTCCTGGAATAGTAATCATTAAACTCCTCCTTACTAAGCTCTATTTCATGATCTAAATGATTATAAACATATTTTCTTTCAAATAACACATTGAAGTTGGAGGAGCCATTTTTCAATTTCAAATAGCTGTAAAATTCCTTTCGATAATCAGAGCCTAAGAGTAATTGGAGGATTATAATATCAACATTGGTAAAAATATTATCAGTATAAATATAGATGTGATACCCATGCTTAGTATCATAAACCTCTATATCTTTTACAGAAATACCTAAATACTTTATAATCCAGGCTCTATTTAGAAATTCATTCAATTCATTCTCAGAATCTAAATCTAACTTAATAATTGGATTCTTTTGCTTTTCAAGAAAAAACTCCAGGTAATTTATAATAATAATGGGTTTTTTTGTTTCATGATCATTTTTTTCCTGGTTCATAAAATTTGATTCATGAAATTTTGGTTTGAATTTTATTTCTATATCTTCTAAATCAGGGAATTGTTTTAGAATTGTTTGTTTAACCTCTCCCTGTAAATATTTCTCAATAACTCCTAATATAGTATTTTGAAAGCTCTCCATTTTTTTAACCTCATTGAATTAAATATGGTATATACTTTAATTTTAATTTAATATTTCTTAGCTCAGTTTGGATTTTCTGAATAAAGGCTTTTGTTTTTTCAGTTCCCGGATTATTTAGATTACATTTTTTAGTGTCAAACCCTAAATAAATTTTCTCAGGATTAATTTGTTTTATTAAATCGAAAAATTCTTCTAAATCAAAATCTAGTATTGGCTCTATGGTTATCCTCTTCCTTTCATGTTCAATCTCCAGGAAGTCTTTAAATCTCTTTATTGGTAATGGAGCTTTTGATATTAAATCATATCCTTTTTTTTTAAACTCTTCAGGAACTTTAAAGTATTCTTTATCTCTATTAGTCTCAAGAGTAATGCCTAATACTGTATTCTGAGGAAAATCATATTTATTAAAACATTCTGGAGCTTTTGATTGAAAAAAGAATGTTTTGGCTTGGAGTTTTTTAACTCTTTCTAAAATAATATTTATCCATAGCTCCTCTGAAAAATAAATATCAGAGGAGGAATTAACCCAAATAAACTGATCTCCACTAGTTCTAGGTAATGAATCAAATAATCTTTCATAGTGAAAGTGAGGCTCATAGAGATAACATTTACTTTCTCCTAATTCTTGGTTTATATACCTACAGTTATGCCTCTGTCTTTTCATAGTCTTTTGAAATGATTTACTACAGTATAAACAATCAAATTTACAGCCTATGCAAACATTCCATTGTTTTTTAGAATCTGAATACATATTATTCTCAGGCATATTTCTTACACTTCCTTATTTTTCTTTTTATTTATTGAATCAAATTTACAGCCAATAATTACATTCCAATTTTTTAGTGAATCTGAATAAATATTTCCTATATATACTTTCTCAGGATTAATATTTTTTATGTTGGATAGAACTTCCTCTAAATCAAAATCTAGTATTGGCTCTATGGTTATCCTCTTCCTTTCATGTTCAATCTCCAAGAGATCAATACGTTTACAGTTCAGGTATTGTTTTGTAAATAAATATAATAATATTGAAGTTAGATAAATAGTATTCAAAAACCAAAAATGATGAGGAGAATAATTCCAATTGAAAGCTTGAGAGGAATTTAATAAGTTAAATATCCATAGTAAAAGTATTAATAATTGAACACTAAACCATAAAAATAAGAATCCTAAGATTGTTAATTTGATTAATTCTTTTATCCTTTTACTAAGCATTGGTCAATTTCCTCCCTTTACATTCCTTAATATGATCATCTAAACATTCATAACAAAATTTTTCCAGGCATTTTTCACAATTATTCATACAGGCATTGCAAAAGTCTTCATAACAGTTTTGGCATGTTGCCATACCTAAACACTCATTACATATAGATTTCTTACAATGAGAGCATTTATTCTTATTTCCAGGATTAATATAGTTAGAGCAATAATTATTACTACAATAACCTAATAATTCTTGATATTGAATACACACTTCAGGAAGATTGAGTAAGTCTATATATTCCCTAAGAATATTCTTTAAGGAATTAATTAAATTGGTATTTCTCTTCCTAAATATCTTATCCAAAAACTCACTCCTTAATTTACAGGAATTTTCCTGGTATTTCTTACAATTACCACATGAAAAGGGATTAAGATTGTTCTTAAAATCTTGACCTCCATTATTAACAAAAAATTTTAGATTAGGCATTGGCTATTTCCTCCCTTAGCTCTTTAATTTTATTCATTTTATCTAAGGTTTCTTTTAATTCAGGAATAGTGTAGTATTTTAAATTATAAATCTTTTCACTATATCCCTTGTTTTTATTGTTATGCTTTTTAATTCTCCTCTCTGAAAGACTTAATAATTCTGTAAAAAGTTCATACTTACTAGGCTTTTTTGGTTTTGGAGAATAGTAATCTTTAAGGATTTGATATAACAGTTCTAATTTTGATTGATGTATGATAGTTGATATTCCATTAGAGCAACTTTCTATCTTTTGTCTCTCCTCATCTTTATTCTTATATTTACCATTTAGAATTTCATTTTTCCTTTTTTCCAGATAAATAAGATAATCCTCTTCCTCTTTTATTAACCTCATTATTTCTTTTTTACCTAATGGCATGATTATCCTCCTTTTTGATTTTTATTTTATGTAAAATAATTCCAATGGATATTAGAATTATACCTAAGATAAATACTATAATCTCTGCTAAAGTATCTGGATAATTACAAAAACAATAATCATACTCATAATCTTTTGGAAAAATGGCCAATATACAAAAACAGCCAAATGTAAAGATTATATTCATGACTCCAAATAAAATTAAAATATTTCTATATTCCATTTGAATTATCAACTCCATAGATTTTATGATAATGCTCTATACTCATTTCTCCTTTAGCAACTTTTATAAAGTCTTTAAGTCTCTGAGTTATTGGAGATTTATTAGTTCCTTTACAGAATGGGCATTTCTCAACATTTATAGGAGCAAATATATATAATCTAAATTCAATCTCCTTTTCATTCACTTTAAACCAATATAATTTACACTCAGAGCAATAATAAACCTGGTTTGAAATATTTGAGGAAATATGTTTATGTTTTTCCATTAATCTAACATCTCCTTAATTTTATCTTCTAATCTCTCATCAATTATTTTATCTATTTTATTTAATGTTTTACACATCCTATTTAAGATATAGTCAAAACACTTATCCTGCTTTCCTTTATTACATATATCATAAAATTTACATTTCCATTTTTTACTCATGGTAATTTCACTAAGATTTGGTTATTTTCTAATAATTTTAGCTTAATTGCTCTAGATTTATCTATAGTTGTATCAATACCAGGCATTTCATAGATTTTCTCAATAGCCTTATATACCTCAGGGTCGTAGATTCTGAGTAATCCATTATTCTGAAATTTAACTTTCATTGTTTTTGGCCTCCTGGAATTTTATAGGCATATCTATCCTCTTTTGACTTATCAGAATATTTCTCCTCCAATGTTTTAATATTTAAAGCTAATTCATTTACATTTCTATTGAATACAAATTTAATACAAATGTTAAAATTTCCCTCTAATGAGGAGCCTGTGTATATACAAGATTCATGCTTTAAATTAAAATAAGAGCAACAATAACAGCCTAAAAACTCAGTATGAAGTTTATTTCTTTTGAATCTTAAGGAAATTAATGAATCCACTATTATTAAGCCTATTAGCAATACTAAGATATAGCTATGAAATTCCATAAATAGCATTAAGGCTAAGATTACTATAAAAATAGTAATTACTATAAGGAAATTTTTAATTTCTTTATTCTCTTCAAACTTCTTATTTCCATTTACCATTCTCATTATTTTATCCATTTCTTTCAGCTCCTTTTGATTTAATTACAAGAGGAAGAGCCTGGTAATCCAGGCTCTTTTCTTTCCTCTCTGAAAAAATACTCTCAATTTGGTTATTACTATGATTTTTTGATAATTGTTTACCTGAGACTTTCTTACTATATTTAAAATAACAAATATCCAGGTATTCTTTCAATTTTTTAAATAATTTCATTTCTTTCACTCCTATTGATAATTTCTTTCACTCCTATTGATAATTTCTTTCACTCCTATTGATAATTTCTGATTTGATGTAAATTTATGAATATAAACTACTCTTAAATTATGCTCTTCCTTAATCATTTGAATAAGCTCTTGAATATCTAATTCCTCTAAAACCCTATCATGTATCATAACTGTTATATCAACTAACTTTAAATCCTCATCTAAAATTTGATCTGTTATTTCATTCTCTTCCCTAATTATTATTTCATTCATTCTTTTTATCAACTCTCCTGTTTTAATTTCTCAATAGAATTACATTGACAACAGTATAACTCAATATTCTCATTATTCCATAATTGAATCATATCCCTCACTTTTTCTCTATTAGAATCAATATATTTTACATTACTTAGGTAATATTCATAGAAATTAAGTATTTTATTACAATTAAAGCATAGTCCATATTTTATTTCTTTTAACTCTCTCTCAATGATTAGATTATCAATTATAGTATAAAGATAACTTTCAGGAACAGATAATTTATTGAAATTGCTTTTAAAAACACTAAAAATAATTACAGGGATTATAACAAAATCTATATAAAAAACAATTATAAAGAAATTAGGGAAATAATAAGAAAAAATAATTGATATATACATTGAGAAAACCCATATAATATATAAAATAGGAATTAATATTTTTTCTTTCATTCTGTTGGCCTCCAATTATGATTACAACTATTACAATGATTATAATTGAGGATATCTAATCTCCCATCATTAAATTGCTGATCTTGATATTTTGAGATTATATTTACCGAATTACAGATAGGGCATTTCTCAAGAGAATCGGAGAGAGGCTTTTCAGCCTCTCCCCTGTGTTGCTCCTTTATATATGGGTTTTGTGGATTAGCCATATTCATTCCTCCTATTCAATTATTTCTTTCTTAATTTCAATTGTTTTTATTTCGTAATCGTGAATTTCTTGGTTTTTTATTAAAATATTTTCTAATTTTTCCAATACTTCTTTTATATCTTCATTCTTGAATGCTCTTTCATTATTCATTGTTATATCAAGATTTATTATTATCTTACTATTTTCCATTTCTCTTTTCTCCCTCACTAATAGCATTTTTAATTAATTGACAAAAAGGCTCTTGGTTTAATTTAAAATGACAAACTTCTTTATATATATGATTTGGATTACAGTCTCCTCTACATAAGGCCTGGTTAAGTTTACTAATCATTCTTATTTCTCACTATCCTCTGATCTTGTAATGTAAAACCTAATTTCTCTGCTAAAATATGTAAATGATCATAAAACCAACTCTGAGAGCATTTCAAATATCTTAAAGTAAATTCTATAGGAGTATGATCTGAAAATTCTAACATTCTTTCCATTCTTTCAATCATAACCTCTAAGGGAGGCTCCAGGTTTGATGAGGAGAGTTTTTCATTCCTCCAAGATTCAAATCTTTCTAATAATTTAAAAGTCTCAGGTATAGTAAAATAATTCTGAATACACTTTTCAAATACTTCCTCTTTTGTCCTCCCAAAAAAGCCAATTAACTCCTCAGCTAATTTAGAATAAATTGGTAATACTTTTATTTCAAATTTTTCTTTCTCCATTTTAATCCTCTTTTAATATATTATATTCAAATCCACATATAAAGCAAATAATGGAATGTTCTAAGGTTAAGGGATAATGCCTTTCTTCTGAATTACAACTAGGGCATTTTGGATTTAATTCTCTAATCCTTTTTTCAGTTTTTATAGCAATAGGATGAGAAAATAGTAAACCATGTATTTCATTAGTGTTTAAAGAAATTTGATGATCAATAATTAATACAAATTGAAGTTGATCAAGAGAAATCTCAGGATTTTTATTAACATAATCGAATAAGAAATCTCTTAGCTCTTTTGTTATTTTAGGATGAGAGGCTTGATTTATTTTTTCATGTATCTTTCTAATATCTTTTACTCCTTTCATTGAAGTATATTCTAAAACTTCTATATTAGCTGTCTCATATTTCTTTTCATTATCATTTGGATATTTATTATATAATTCAGGCATTTCATCCCATGAGTGATCTGCTTTAAGTAAAATCTCAGCAATATCTCTCCATTTATTTCTTATAAATGTGTAATCTATGTTATCTTTATTATATTCGGTATTAAGCTGATTTCCTAATTTAAGGGATTCAATGTATTTACCAAGCATATTATATAATTCTTTTAGATCAATTGTTTTATCTAATTTTAATAATAAATATTCAGGCTCTTTTTTTCTCAAAATAGCTCCTTGATTAACAAATTCTTTTTGATTACTCATTTTACCTAAACCTCAAAAAAGTTATTCTCTATTATTTTTCTTGTTTGTTTAATCTTTTCTTCTAATCTTTCTGGATTTTCTATTAGATAATCTTCTTTCTTTAGATTCCCAATAAAATTGTTTAGATCACTTTCTTTAATATGCTCCGCTATGTTTTTAGAACTCCAGAGTAATGATCTAAGAGTATAGCTTAAAGCTTTTGTAATAGTATTTACTTCCTCTTCATATCTTATATTATTATAGAAATGAAAATTACAGAATGGGCAAAACATCCAGGCCATTGATTCCTCATTATTTTCTATTCCCTTATCATAGTAAACCCAATTTCCAAACAAACCCTGAACTTTAAGAAAGATATGGTTATAGCTTGTATAATTGGAATAGAATTTAATTTTCTTTTCTTTATATAATATCTCTAAATTACTACAGCAAAAGAAAATCCAATTTCCTTTCTCATCCTTATCTATTTTCAAAACAACTCATCCTCATACTCTTCTATTAATTTAGTATTACAATATATACAATTTACCAAAGGAAATAGGCCATAAAATTCCTCAGGGTCGTAAACCTCTCCTGTTATTATATTTCCAACTTTCTTAGGAATAACAGCATGGTTATAAGATAACTCATAAACATCATTACAGTTATAATATTGAGGAGCATTACTCAGAGTGAAAAAACCTAATAATGTTGCTTTCTCTAAATCCTTACAGCAGAATTTATATTTATTTAAATGAATTAATTGCTCCTGAGAAAAATATTTAATATTAAAGTTGGCTCCAGGCTCATTATTATAATTGATATTTTTTAAATCAAATTCAAATTTAGTTGGTTTAAAGCAAAAACAACACTTATCAATTACCAAAGAATAATAATCAGAATCCTTTTGATAAGGCTCTAAATTAAATTGCTCTAAACTAATTTCTGGAAATGGCTCTAAATTCTTTTCAAGAATGGATTTTGGAATAAAATGATTTATAACAATCTTACTATTCCTTATAGTTAAGAGGCCTCTTATAACTGAATCATATAGCTCATAACAGCAAAACTTAATATTTTCCTGAATAAAATAAGCTATAGCTTTCAAAATATCCTGCTGATCAAACTTACAATCCATTAACCAATTTATTTTTCCTGTATTATTCATAATAAACTATTGAATATGTTAATTAGTATCTTATTATGTTCTGGTATTTTAATATCATTTTCATTAAACTTTTTTAAAAACTCATCTTGAATCTCTTTTACTTCCTCTCTGAATGAAAACATTTGCTCTTTAGTGAGTAATGTTTCAGCTCTTTTCATCATATCTGATAATATTTTGATATTATTAGAATCTGGAAAGAATAAAATCTCCTGCTTTAACATCATTTCTAAATGTTCTTTTATTGCTTTAATTATTTGGTTATTCATATTCCTCACTTAAATCAATTATATCTAAAGCATTTTTTATACAAATTATTTTTATAGGCTCATAATCATAGTTCTTTTGAACTTCTTTTATACAGTCTAATATAGTAGAAAATGTTTTGATTACATCAGTAAATATTATATATGGAGCTTTAACTCTCCCATCAATTATAGTTTTAAGCTCTGGATTATAATGATATACAATAATCTTATCTTGGATTAATTGAGTAATGGCCATTCCTATCTTGCCAATACTTATTATTACTAAATCCTCAAAAATATCCTTAGCAATTAAAAACTCCCTCTTTAATAATTCAGCAATTTTTAATTTATCTTCAGGAGTAATTTTTTCAAAATTATAATATTGATCTGTTTTTAATCCTGAACTTAGTTGTATTTTTCCATTTATAGTATATTTGTCAATATCCATGATTATCTCCTCTATTTTAATTTAAATTCTTTTTTACATGAATTACATGAATAAGTATTTTCACTTTTATAGGTAATACTCTGAGATTTACAATGAATACAATTTAAGCTTTTTTGATATTCAATTTTTATAGTAAATACTTCTTTCTCTTTTGAAATATTAACATTAATCCCTAAACCTTGTTTTATTCCTTTAATAGAATATTTAGATAATTTATTTAGTTTAAATCTTTTATCTGATTCTAAAGCCTTTTTTATTAGGTCAGCTAGATATATTATTTCCTCCTCTATCCATTCTAACATCTTTTATTCCTCCTGAATAAACTCCATTAAATTAAATTTATTATTATTTACTCCATTAATTTCTAAAGCTAACTGATAAGAGAAATATGGAGGAACTGAATTTCCGATCATCTTATACTGATTTGTAAGGCTCCCGGATATTTTATATGAATCAGGGAATGTTTGGATTCTCATTAATTCTCTAGGTGTAAATCTCCTGAGATTTACTTTTCTTTCTTCCTCACTTTCCAGGCTTAAATTGATATTTTGATTTCTCCTGATCAATTTAAAGTCATCTTTTGTTGTTATAGTTCTACATGGCTCATCAAGAATTTGCTCTCCATGTTTAGTATAGAAAGAATCTTTTACTTCAGAGTCTCTTGGGATAAGTCTCTTATTTAATTTATCTGAGTATTCTTGAGGAGGCATATCCCTTAAGGCTTTTCTAACAATATTCCATTTATGAATCTTATTTCCAAATAGATCAATTCCTCCTAGTTTTGAATGAGTTGGTTTTAATCTTTTGAAAGCTCCTGAGAAAGCTCTAACTCTGAATTGAGGAATAGCATAATTAACAAGATCATACTCAGCTATTATTGGGATTGTTATATTGAATGTTCCTCTTTTTAGTAATGGAATTATTTGGGATACATTTTCCATTATCCAATATTTAGGCTTAATTACCTCAATCCATTTAAGAAATACTTTAACTAACTCCATTCCCTTATCTTTAAGGCTCCTGAAATTTGCTATTGATAACTCCTTACATGGAGGAGAGCCTATAATGAAATCAATCTTATCTCCTAAGAAATCATAGGGATTAAGCTCTCTAATATCAGCCAATATAAACTCAGAATCAATATTATCAGTATAAGACTTTTTTACAAATTTCCAATTGTCAATAGCATATAATATTTTAAATCCTGCTTTTATGAATCCCAATGAAAAGCCTCCCATTCCTGAAAATAAATCTATTCCATTCATTCTATTTTTATATTATATTTATTTGCTAATTCTAATAATGGTTTTAATTCTTTTTTTAATTGTTTTTTCCATTGCCTCTGTTGTTTTTCAGGCAGAAATATTCTCTCATTACAATCTTTAATGTATATTTGCTTTTCTTTAATTTTTCTAATTAAATCAGGAGTAAAATATTTTATATCCTGGATTGAAATTATTTTAAAGTTTTCTTTTAACTCTATTATTTTGTTTTTACCTACTCTCAAGCAATCCTCAAGAGAGCTTAAATGAGATTCTAAGCATTGAGCATTTTCCTTATCTATAAAATTGGCCATTACTCTTAAAGCTTTAAAGCTTACATTCATAGAGTCGAAAAGGAAATCCATTAATCCCTCAAAATCCTCAATTGTTTTTATTTCAGGCATATTTCATTCACTCCTTAGTATTTAACTTTAAGCTCCTCCCTTAATTTTAAATGTAATGATAATTGATCAATTAATTTAAGATGTTGTTTATTCATTCTTTCTAATTGAGTATAAGTATTAGTTAAATCATTAAATTGTTTCTTTAGCTCTTTAAACTCAGGATGATCTTCATAGATAATCATTGGTTTTATGTAATCATTAACTTTTAAGCGTAATATATATATATATATAAATGTTTTATAGCCTCCTCCATTGTCGCAAAATACTCCATAGCCAAATGACTTAACCTCTTCTTTAGCCTCTCTCCAATATTCCCAAAACCAATTAAAGAACTCTCCCTCAGATAACCATTCAACAACATCTTTCCTACCATAATACCATCTAATGACTGATGTATTACCTCTTCTGATATATTCTTGAATAGCCATAACCTTTAATCTTTCAGCTCTGCTTTCTAAAGAAAGTATTTGAACATCTGAAATAAATGGCCTGGATTCAGTAATTATTATTCCTCCTCCTTTAGTTTTATTAAGTGTAGTTCCTCAAGAATGTTCATATCAATTAGCATATCTTTTGTTTTATTAGTTAAGTCTAATGAGAATCCTTTTTCTGTTGCTCTCTCAAAAAGCAACTCTCTTGAAATACTACATTGCTTTTCTCTTAGAAAGGAAAGAAGATCATTCATTATCATTTCCATTTCTTTATTATCTCTCAGTTTATTTTCAAGAGACTCTTCTTTAATATCTATAAAGTATCTTAAGAATTCCATTATCAATTTTGCTCTCTCACGATCTAAGATTATCTCATTCAGATATTTCTTTTTTCTAAACCAAGATCGTTTATAGATTGTTAATGATACCTCATCAAAATCTTTTAGATATTCAAATCTGAGAATTTCACATAAACAGGAACATTCAATAAATATTTTAGGCTCAGCCATTTTAATTTCCTCCTCCAAAATTAATTATTGTAATTACTATAGTAAGCATAATTAATTGAATAATGAATAATATTACTAAAAAGAAAAAAAAGAACTTAGAGAATGAATTATTATCAAAGTCTTTGCTGTAATCTATTCCAAAAAATACTATTCCAAAAAAATTGATTATTAAAGCTAGTATAATAAAAATCATTTTAACAATTAGCCTCCTGTCTTTGTTCTAAATATTCTTTTACACATTTTCTATTTCTTGAATCTCTTAATTCTAAAAACTCCTCCCATGTTTTACTCCAAAATACACTCTTAAGATTAACCCATCTATGTAGTGCTTTCTGATAATGATCATCTTTATTATAAGGCATAACATAAGGGTCAATTCTGTATTTCTTAAGAAAGTTTATTCTACTCATATCCTCTGATTCAGTTGTATTAAAACCAATTAGAACATAAAACATCATATTACCAAATTTGAATCCTGCTTTCTCTAGTATATGGAGCTTTTCCTCAATAGTAGATTCTAATCTTGGGTCGTCAAAAGCAAATCTAATTTGTTTACCAGGCCACATTTTAATTTTATAAAGTAATTTAGCATTATCATTATTTATTAATCTTATATCTAATCCCTGAGTAAAGTCAATCCTCTTTTTAGACTCTTTTAGTTTTTGTAATTCCTTAATATGATCTTCATAAGCTAAAATATTATTATCTAATAGTAATACCTTATCTTGATCTTTTGTAAACTCACTTAGATCGGCATTCTTCTTGATAAAATTTTCTTTTTGAGGAACTATACAAAACTTACATTTTCTTATACAGCCTCTTGTAATAAAACCCATACTATAATCTAGATTGTTATATAGTGAGTAATCTGGATATAGATGTTCAATAGATTCAGGTAAATCTTTTCTAATAACATTTCCATTAGAATCTCTAAAGCCTGAGCCTCCTTTAATCATATCAGCTCTTAAATAATTATCATTAAGGTTTGGATATGTGAAAATTTTAGAGGCGTATATCTTATCATAAAAATTATGGAATAAAGGAGAATACCAGGATACAATATCTCCTTTCTGCTTATGATAAGAGCTTAATTTCATAAGAGCTAAGTTTGGTATTTTAGAATCTACATTGAATAGAGCAACTTTCATTTATGAATTGGCCTCCTGGATTATTGTAAGTAATGATTTCCCTAATTCAGTTATTTTTAATTTAATATTACCATTCTCATTTATTTTATTTTTAAAATTCTTCATAAGGAAATTAACTTCTTTTATTTTTTGATTTATTGAAATGAATCTTTTATCCTGGAGTTTACTTAATACATGGAATAAAGCAACAGGAGACCTTAAAGTTATATCATTCTTAAAGTCTAACCATAATCTCACTATAGATTGTTCTCCTCCTTTATTTAATCTTTTTAAAACCTTAGTCATGTTTTTACCAATAGTTAAGCAAATTCTAGAATCTTCACACATTACTATTCCTCATCAGAGATAAGTATTAATTTTTTTAAATCTAATTCCAGGTATTCTTTTTTAGTAATTTTTTTTACTGAATATTCTATTCCTGGACCATAATTTTTTTTTAGATATTCTTCAAATTTTCTAAGTTGTTTTTCTGAATAAAAAATAAAACCCTCTACCTCTCTATCTGAGTATTTCAATATAGGGATTGAGAGAGCTTGGCATTCATTAGGTTTTAATAGATATATTTGTATACTCATTAATCCTCATCTTCCTCATCAGTTGTAATTCTAGGAGCAAATATAAAGTTATATTTATCATTCAGAATAATTAAGGGAGCCTTAGGAGAAAAGAAAATATTATGAGGAGCTTTTATCAATTCAAATGATTTATCTATAATAGCTTTTTTATATTGTTGTTCATTTGAATCCGAAATTCCATAAAGAACAGCCTCATTAACTCCTTTTTTCTTTTTTGTTATTTTATTATCTATCAATTGATCATTTACAGGAATTGATTTCAAATCTTCTTTCTTTATTTCTTGAAAATTTCTTTTCCAGAGTTTTTCTAAGTCTTTAATGTTAACTATCTCAGTTGTTATTCCAAGAAGTCTCCTAGAGTCAATTGCCCATGTATATCCATAAACTTCCTGAATATGAAAATCCTCCAATACTAATTTATAATATTCTTTCTTTGCCTCCTCAAGCTTTTCACAATCAGATTGAGAATTACCACAATCAATATAATTACCACAACAATCACATTTAGTTTTTGAACAGATATTATTACAGTAATTATCCTCTCCAAAAGCCTCATCTCTGTAATAAGCAAAATGATTGTTTAACATTTCTAAGTCTATATCCATTTTAATTCTCAACCCTCTGTCTCATGGCTTATTCTATAAGCAATGAGTATTGTATAATGTTTATCTTTGATTATTAAAGGAGTCTCAGGAGAAAAATAAATTTTGTAAGGAGCATTAATTAATTTTAAACAAGAATCAATCAGTCTTTTTTTGTATTGAGTTTTTGAATCTGGAATTTCATAAAGCTCAGGAATTATTTTAGGTATTAGCTTTAGATCAGATTTCTTTATTTCCTGAAATACTTTATTCCATAATACTTTATAATGTTGTATATCAATAATCTTATCTGTAATAGCAACAATCCTCTCAGAATTAGTAGCCATATCAAACCCATGTATTTTCTTAACTATGAAATTCTCAGTAATTAATTTCTCATATTTTTTCTTAGCCTCTTGTAGTATCCCGCATGTTCTAGGATCATTTTCGCAATCTATTCTTGATCCACAACAATCACAAACACATTCATTGCAATTGTAATCACAATAATATTCAGCAGAAAAACTTTCCTCCCTATAATAAGCAAAATGATTGTTTAATATTTCTAAGTCTATATCCATATTAACTTTCAGCCTCCTCCTTATCAGGATATTTAGGAGATATTATAATGCTATATTTTTTATCTTGAATAATCATGGGTCTTTCAGGAGCAAAAAGAATTTTGGGATTTTTAATTAAGTTAAAAGAAGAATCTATTACTCTTTTAAGAAAGGAGTGTTTATTTTCTGGGATTTCATATTCTTTAGGTATTACTCCCTCTTTCTCAATGAATACAGATTTATTAATCTCTAAGTATTGAGTTTTAAATCTTTTATTAAGGTATTCTGTATTAATCTCCTCTGAGCTTTCCCATATACCAAAATAATGAGAGATGTTGATAGCCATATCAAAACCATAGATATTTTCGATATTAAATACTTCTATTACTTTCTTCTCATATTTCTTCTTATATTGCTCCTCAGCCTCTTTAAGTTCAGAGCAATCAGATTGGGTAATCTCACATCCAGAATAATTACCACAACATTCACATTCATGATAACGATCTCCACATTCATTATCACAATACTCCTCCTTATCAAATTCCTCCTCTTTGAAATAAGAAAAGGCTTGGCCTAACATTTTTAAATCTAATGGCATATTGATCTATTCCTCCTTAATAGATTTTAAAAGTTTAATAAGATAATCTTTCTCTCCTGTTAGAATTTGTTTTTCAATGAGAGATTTGATTAGACTTCCTAAGCTACCTATTCTTCCTGAGAAATCATAATCTTGAATATATGTAGTTATCAATTCCTCAAAATCAGAACAATGAAATATTAGATTAGGTTTTGTTAATTCCTTATCGAATATTATTACATAAGGCTGATCTTTCTCTTTAATGATTTTTAATTTCATATTACTCCTCCAATTTTAAGATTACTTCTTTTAATATTTTTCTATGGCATTTATTCTTATCCTTACAATAGCAAATCAGGTAAACATCTTTCTCTTTTGCCATTTGTTTTAATTCAGCCATTCTTGAAATCTTTTTACTGTTATTCATTAATTCTTCAACGTATAGTTTTGAATACTCTTTAAAATTCATTAGAGGATTCTTACTCCCATCTTTTTTCTTTTCAACTCCTGCTCTAATCTTTAATTCTTTACTAGGTGCTAGCAGATTATAATTATTCACATATTCAAAATGAGGCTCAGGATATTTTTTTTTAGAGAGTAAATCGAAAAGGATAAGAGCTTTATTAATTGCTCTTATTGTTTTTAGTTTACCTAAATAACAATCAATCTTTATTGGCATGATTAATCCTCCATTTCAGATAATTTCATATCTAAATAAGAATCCAATATTACCTCTTTGAATAAATCTGAATTATTAAATAAATCTTGAATAAGGCTCTGAATTTGAGCATATAACTTATCTATAATTCTTTTTTGCTCTTCTGTAAAATCTATAAACATTGTTTTTCTAACTTTTGCTATTTCATTATTCATTATATGTTTTTGCTCTTCAGTAATATCATTGTATTTACTTAGCCTCCCTTTATAATAACCATAACCGTTTATGGCTCCTAGCTTTGATGAGCCTTTGGTATCAATCTCATTTTCCAGATAATCAAAATTATATTGGAAAATTCTTTTTTCAATTGTCTTTAATAGTTTGTCTTTTAATTGATTAGCATTATCAACACTAACAAGCTGAACTAATTTTAATTCAAATATATATTCCTGCTTTTTAAATTCCTTTCCCATATTATTATTCCTCCAATTACCTAATTAATAAATCTGTTATTTTTATATCTTCTGAGATTAGAATAACTCTTCCCAAACAAAATGAGCAATTAAGAAATCTCTCATCCTTTTTAATTTGCTCCTCTAAATCCTTTGGTATCTCCCTTTCAAAACAACCATTAAGGCATTTTGCTCTCATCTTAAGCCTCCAGGATTTTTGATAAAAGATATATTAAAACATAAAAACCTAATAAACCTAAATAAATGAAATATCCTATTAAAGCATAGATAATTAAATCCTCAGAGATTAGTATTGCTCCGATTATACCTGTAAAAGCAAATACCATTCCAATTAAAACAACTGTAATATTCAGTAAGCTAAACCAAACAGGCTCCTCTAATTTAATTCCCATCTTTTTTAGCCTCCTGATTAAAACAATATCTTTTGAAAATTAAATAATAATATAATAAAGCAATAATCCATAATCCAATTGTTATTAATAATGTTAATGGAATATTATTCATTCTAATTTATTTCCTCCTGGTAATACTCCTGCTAAAAAGCCTTTATTCAAATCCATAATATCTTTTATTTTATTATCTTCAATATGAGCTATAATTGGATTATGATCATTTTGACAAAAAAAAATAAAATCCTTTTCTGTAATATCAGATTGAGAATTACAAACTTTACAAATGATCTTATTATCTTTTAATTCAACAGGAATAATTTTCTCATTCAAGAATCCTCAACTCCTTTATTCTCTGATTTCTTAGTATAGAGCATTACAAAATGCCTTAGGGCTGTTTTGACTAAATCAGCATTAGAAGAACAATTAATATTAAATTGATTTTTCATTACATCATTTAAAGTTATTAAAAAAGACTTACTTAGCTTTATGTTAGTAATTTCCTTTTCTTTAGTATCCTCTGTCATTTTAATCAAATCAGAATAGATATTTTTTTTTTACAATATATGAAGAGGAGATATTCTTATTTAACTACGATCCCCTGATGGATTAGTAATGATCTTTCTGAGGATTGGAAAAAAAATCAAAGAATAATAAACATCCCCTCCCTTTTATACCCTCCTGGTTTTTGGGCATTTTTTCGGGAGTCTATCCAGGAGTTGAATACAAGCTTTCTTAATCCCTCCTGTATTTACCTGTTTTTACTATCCCTGAGCCTTTTCCATTGATCTTTCAATGGCCAAAAAATCTCTACATATAATGGGATGTTTTAACCCCCTGCGGTTTTTTCACAATTTCATACTTCATATACCAGGATAACATTCAAAATCATTAACGATTTAGCCTATAAATTAAGAAGAATTATATTTTCAGAAATTAAATGGGATGACTTTACAGAGCTTTAGGTGTTAGCCTATGGGGAGATAAAACTTCACATTTTATAAAAACTTATCAAAACTTTAATAACATATAAAAACTCAAACAAAAACATATAAAAACGTAAATTTTAGAGCCTGAAATTTTTGCTATGGTAAATTTATATTGAAAAAATCAAATTTGCTCTAAAAATTATGTTTAATTTGATTTTCTCTGAGATAAGGTTAATTATTAATAATATTAGTTTAAAGAGGATTGTAGGAAATTAGTTCTATTCAGCTCCCGGATAATTTTAAGGAATTTTTATCTCAAGAGATAATTTGAAAGCATTAAATCTCTTTAGCTGATTAGATTTATTTATAAAAACTATATTATAAAATTTTAATCTGGAGTTTTTATTTGATATTCCATTCCTTTTTGACTTTTCTTTTAAGATCATTAACATCATTAGCATAAATATAAAATAATCTCTCAGATAACATTTTTGGAGTTTTAACAAATCCAAAATACAAATATTTTCCCTTTCTTTTATCTTCTGATTCTCTTCTAGCTAATTTTGTTATAGTATATTTACTAGTTTTTATATCTTTTAAATCAATAGTCTCAGGATAAATTTTTCCAGGCATGATTATAATTAGATCAATGAATTTAATAAATTTGATCAAATACAGGAGAATTATTTAATAAATCAAATAAAAAAAAATTCGATATTTAGTTTTATTATGTTTTTCTTGATCTCTGCTTTTTTCCTATTCCATAGGCTTGTTTAACACTCTCTCCCATAGATTCTAAAGCAATCCAACTGTTAAGAATATCTATTATGCCTAATATAATAAGAGCAAACTCAGAAATCCCTATTTGAATAACAGCATAATAAAACATAAAAATCATTCCTATTATAGCTAAGCCAACATTAATAAATACTCCTAAGGCTCTTGTTTTTCTCAAGAAAGCAAAATTGAAGATATCTATAAAGAGAATCCCAATAGATAACCAGATTAACCATATAATCTCTGGATTGAAAAATAGAGAATTTTCTTTTAGATGTAAGTAATAATGGAGCCAAATTCCTGAGATAGCTAATAACATATTTATTAACATTGAAGTATTGAAAATAAATGTATTTTTTACTTTCATGCTTATAATTTATATTTTTGTTTTAATAAATTGTTCTATTAGATCAAAAATATGGGCGGTGTTAACTAAAAAAGAAAAAAAATAAATCCTGATTAGTCTTTAGTTCCTGTAGAGCTGATAGATAATATTCTTTTTAATTCTACAGCAGATAATCTCAATACCTCTTCGGCTTTTTTAATCTTTCTAACTAATTCCTTATCCTTTTGGTAAATTAAATGATTCTCATTTAGTTTATCAACTCTAACAGCTATGGCAATCTGTTTATCCAGGATTTCTCTTAATAATTGATGTATATTATTGAACTGAGCAACAGTTTTAGTTCTTTTTAGCCTCTTAATTCTTTCTTCCCAACTTTCTCCCTCAATCAATTTTCTAGGCATAATATTAATTTGACTTTTCTTGTATTAAAAACTTAGGTTATATGGCTCCAAATCATTAATTTATCAGAGTAAAAATTTTTTTAAAGGAATATGATTACTTATTATTTGGTTATGAAAGTCAAAATTATCCTGGATTTATTTGAATTTAATTCAAATTCAGAGTCTAATTGTCTTTTGGTTAAGAGATTATTCCCAATAGTCTCTCTGAATTTCAACCCTTACTCCCCCTATCTATTTTAGCATAGTTTCTATGAATTTTGATAATCATAACTTAGCTATTTATTTAAAATAAATAAAAAAAAGAGAAATTTATATTATAGTAAAGATATTGAACTTATTTTTTTTATTACTCCCGATTTCATTAGCAGGATTATGTTTTGAAGTTGCTAGATTCATTATTCCTGAGGGAGTAAGCCTAGCTGAATATTCCTTTATTTGTCTAGCCTTTTTTAGTTCAATATACTTAGTTGGCTGAAGTTTGAATAATGTATTGATTACTTGTTGATCTGTTTTTCCCAACTTCTTAGCAATCCTATTTACATTAACCCATTCAGTTCTATTCACTTTAGAGGCTGTGGAAAAAAGAGCCTCCAATGTTTTATATTGATTTAAACTAAGCATAGAATCAACTAACTATTTTAAATTTAATTAGGATTATCAGGTATTTATATTATAAGCTTTTATCCCATTGAACAAATCTTCTTTTAACATCATTTCTATTATTAAGTTTATCCCTATATTCCAGATCATCTCCAAAATAAACATAATTCCCATTTTGAAGAGATTTTAACATCATATCAATCTCCCATTTATGATATGAATGTTTATACTTCTTTAACCATAATTCTAAGTTTTTCTTAGTTCTAATCTCAATTACATAAAGATCATAAGTCTTATCTATATATCTCCATTTAAAGATTCTATGATCTCCTTTAAACAGAAATATTTTATATTTTCCTTTAAGAGCCATGAATAATAATTTATTTTACTTTAATATAAAATTACAGGAGAAAGAAAAAAAATTGTTTAAACTCTCCTGGAGCTTAAACATTATTTAATTTTAAAATATTCATATCCTCCAAATAACTAATTTATTTTAATATATTTAATTTTTCAGGTCCTGTAATAATTATTTTAAAAAAGACAGGATAATTATATTTTAGGAAATAACTCTATTTAATGATAGGTTTAAATTCTTTAGAGGCTGTAGAGTAATCCCTAATTCCTCTGCTAGGAATTTTAGCAATTATCTTAAATGGATAATTTGCTTTAGCATTGGCTTTTGTTAAGATTTTATAATGATGTTGGCCTCCAATATAGTAAATATTTTTTCTTTTTGGATTGTCTTTCTTTAGATTAATTAGGAATTGGCTCAGCCTGTCAATAAATATTTGTTTTTCAGCTTTTGTAAGAAGTTTTGGAGGATAATTATAATCAGGCATATCGTCTTCAATAGAATAAGGAATGGCTGTTAAAGGCTCTGAAATAATTATTTTAGTAAATCTCTTATCTCTAGTTATTACACTGAGGAATTGATGTGATGTTGATTGAGAGATTTTCTTTTTTCCATATTTACAACGTGTCTTTCTAGCTGAGGCACATGGGAGAAATACAATTGGTTTTTGATTATCTGGATTATAGGCTAAGAGCTTTTTGTTAAACCAATTAGTATTAGACTCAGTTAAGAATGAGGCATTAAAGGGTTTATCAACTTCAGGTTTTTTACCTGTTTTAATATATTGAATGAGTTGAGCCTTATTCATTTTGGATATTCCTGTTAATTTTTTCTTTTTAGCAATCTCAATAAGCTCTGATTTAAGCATATCTTCATATTTTTTAGCCATATTATCTCAACTTTTTGATATTCTCAATTTTATATTTTTTCATATTAAATAAGTGTATAAGTTATTTGTTTTTCTTTCCAGGTTTGTTTATCTCTATATTTTTCAGTAATAGTAATTTTACCTTGTTTTATTTTGAAAGTATAACTCCTGGATACTCCAGAGGATTGAGTTAAGTAAGATGTTTTGCCTGTATAGAATGTTTTTTCGATATCCTCTCCTTTCTTTGCCATTGCTAAGATTTTCTCAATTACATCAGGCTTTCTATACTCATTATACCTGCTGTTTGTCCAATGTAATATTTTGTTAAGATTTGTTTTATTAAGCTTTAGTTTAGGCATATTAAAATTCTCTTGATAATTTCTATTAAAAATAATACTCTTTTTCTTTTATTTATAATTGTTGAATATAAAATTATCTAATGGGAGAGGCTTTTTAATTCTTAATCTCATATTTGAAATTAATAACTCTTTTACCAATTGATGTTTAGAATTAATTTGATGTTTAGTTAAATTCTCATAAACATAGCAAAAAGAGAATCTTTCTTTTATAGCTTCAGAATAATTTATTGTCATAATCCATTTTGCTCTTTTAAGTTGCTCTACTAAATAGAAAAATTTTTTATGATCAAAATTTCTATGTAAGCCTCCATTTTTCCCATAGAGATTTGATAATTTATTATTAGTATAAGGAGGATCGAAATAATAGAAAATTCCAAGATGATCTTCTAATAATTCACTATAATCTTGATTAAATAATTGGGTATTAATAAAGGGAGATTTATATTCCCTTATTTTCAGAATAGATTTAATAGTAAAATGATCTTTAAATGATTTTTCAGAATATCCACTATTTAAAGCAATTCCATTAAAACCAATTCTGCTGAGGATAAAATATCTTGAGGCCTTTATTAATGAATTAGAATCAGGATTGAAAAGCTCTTTTTTACATTTCAAAAAAAGTTCCTTTCCAGATTTATATTTCTCTTTTAGCCTTAAAATCTCCTTAATTAAATCTTCATTGGAATTAATTAGAGTATACCAAAAACAATAGAGATTTGTATTAATATCATTCAAGATTGAGGGAATTTTATTATGCTTCCTTAATTGGAAAAAAACAGAGCCTCCTCCCAAAAATAGTTCCCTATATTCTTTCATATCTTTTGGAAAGTGATTTACTAGACTTTTAGCCATGAGGCTTTTGCCTCCAGGATACCTTAATACTGATTTAGATTTCATAGTTAGTCATTCATTTCCAGGATTATTATCAAATCCTGAATCCTCCTCCTCTTCTTTTTAATGCTTTCTGAAATTCCTCTTCATTAAAAACATCATTTCTAAAACTGATATTATCAGCTCTCTCAAATACTCCAGGTATTTTTTTTCTAGCTTTAAGAACTTTAAATCTTACGGGCCTGGATTTCTCCACTTCTATATATCCTAAATCTCTTAGATTTCTGATATATTTATTTATATTAGTTTTATTAACTCCTGTAGTATCAGCAATATCTTGATAAGTAAACCAGGTTTCTTTAGGAAATCTATTAATTATAAAATAAGCTAAATTAGTTTTATAAGGATTTCCCATTTTATTGCTAGAAAGTCTTTTAAATAATTCTTCAGCAGAATTAAAGTTATTTTTCTCTAATTCACTCATTTTTATCTTTATAACAGTCAATGATATTTTCTCTCTCCATATTCTAATTCTTTTTTATCCATTTGGATTTTATTTAAATCTTTATAATAATAACCAACTCCTTTCCATGTATATTTATCCTTAACATAGAGCCTGGTTTTATTTCTATAGATTTCCTTTAGAATAGTTAAATCCTTATCTATAATTGTAGAATAACATTTCTTACAATAATAACCAACAGCTTTCCAGGAGCCTTTAAATTTTATATATAATCTGTTCATTGAATAAGCATTATATCTAGCCTGAAGGCCTGAGCCTGAAGTATACAAATAATAACATTTTTCACATTTTCTGGATTGCTTTTTGCCTGTTGCTATTTTCTTTGCCATAATTAAATATGATCTTAAGGATTTAAAAATTTATAGTATACTAAACTTATCATTATTTTCATCATTCATCATTCCAGGTAATGAGTTGGTAAAATTCTGGTAAGATCAGATTTCTATAGAAATCTATAGTTTTCTCAGGTTTGGAAAAATCGATCACTAGTCGTAAAATTTTTAGAGGAGAAAATATTTTAAATGAATCCTATAATGTTTTGGAGGCTCCATGTATTCAAAATGCTAAGTTAGTCATTCAATATATTTTTTAATTTCGGTCCAGGAAAAAAATAAAAAATTTTTTTAAATGGCTCCAGGATATGCTGTTTGTCTTTTTTTTCTTCTAGTTCTAATAATAAGAAATCCAATTAAAACACTCATAATTGAAAAGACAAATATAGATATGAGAATAAAAAGAAGATCACTCTCTGCAATTGAAAAGTCTCCAAAAGTTATTAACTCCTCTTCTATTATGGTTATTCCTGAAGTAAAATCTACTCCAATTTTTTGAGGAGCTAATTCTTTTAATTCTTTCCTATAAGATATTATTTCAAAATTATTAATATTAAATGGTATTCCAATTGAGATTAATAAATTTCCCTCATGTAATGATACATACGATTGTTTTGATATAATAAAGAAAGGCTCTGAACTCCCATTTGATTGTATTTTCAAATCATATCCCTCTATTTTACTGAAATCTGTAAAATCTTTAAACTCTAATTTATCAGGGTCAAAAAAGATATAGAAAATAAATAGATATTTGTCAAAATCTTCTTTTTTTAAATCATATTTGAAATCAATATGGAGATTATAAGCCATAGTTGAGTAGTGTCTAATAATATCAATATTCTCATAGCCAATTTGAACATTCTCAGTTTTGAGATTTCCAAAATATTCGATTACATCATTCTGAGTATCAGTTCTTATATCTACAATTGGAGGAGGAGGCATTTCAGCTTTAGAAATTCCAACAAATATATTAAGAGTTATAAGAATTAGAAGAGTAAGAAATATTTTATTAGTTTTCATAATATAAAATTAGGCTTAGTTTAATTTAAGTTATAAGTAAAAAAAAAGAAATTAATGAGAGAGTTTTATTTCAATTTTTAATAAAAAAGGAAAAAAATTATTTTAATACATAAACTTGAACTCTATTTTTTCCAAAAGACTTAGAGGCCATTACTTTAAGTTTAGATAACGGTATATTATTTTCTTTTGAATATTCTTTTACAAATCTCTCAGCCTCTCCTTTAGCCTGTAATCCAGGAGAGCTATATGATTTCAAGAGGCTTTTGATCTTTCTTCCCTTTAAATTAATATACATATCCTCCCAAATCTTACCTGCGATAATCCCATCATTATATAGAGTATAACATTGGAGTTTTGTATTTTTACAGCCAATATACTCAACTAGACCTCTATTGTTCAATCCTTTCAAGATATTATACAGGGATTTTCTTTCCTTACTCACATCTAATTTATTTACTTTTGATAATATTTGTTTATGAGTTAAGGGTTTTTCAGCCTTATATAAAACTCTTAATACTAGGGCCTCCACACTTCCTATTGAAAAGGAGCCTGGATACTTATACCATAGAATCTTATACATTTTTTATAAACCAATTTAATTTAATTGATTAATATATTATTTATTAAATTAATAAATTTCATGCTAAAAAAAGAAAAAAAAGAAAGGATTTATTTTAAAGCTCTTACTTTATTGAGAAATTCATTATGAGGAATCCTTTTTTTCTTATCAGGGTCGATTTCGTTTAAATGTCTCCCTGTTGTATTTCCCCATTGGTTTTCAGAGATAAGTAATTTATTCCCTTTTTTAACAGCAACTAAAGTCTTATAGCTAAAAAAGAATCTAAATCCATTTATCCTCACTTCATTAAAATTTGGTTTAATAGGATTAATCTCAGGTATACCTACCATTATTTTCACTAATAATTTTTTTAATTAAAGTATTATTTTAGTTTTATTTTAATATTTAGATAAATAAAAAGAAAATTAAAGATTGAGTATTTATTGAATATTGTATTTTCTCATGTTTTTCTCAACAAAATATCCCATACTAGCTATCATAGGCATTTTAGTAATAGTATTGAATATTATAGTTGTATCATAAGTATCTCCTTTATTTATATATAGAGCAACTATATCTCCATAATAACCTCTTCTAAATGATGAGCCTCTAATAGCCTCCACTCCATAGCCTCCAATTAACTTGTTTATTCTTTTAAGCATAACTTCAGCTTTAGCTCCTGATACTTTTCTGATTTTGGATAACAATAAATCTATCTCTTTAGCCTCTTCTTTTGAAATACTGAATACTTGTAATAATCTTTTTTGCCTTTCATATCCCATAAAGTTCACTTAATTTTGTTTTAATTAATAATGAGATTAAGTTCTATTTTAGTTTTAAGATCAATTGATTAATTAGTATACTAAATAAAAGTTATACCAGGAAATGATCAATTTGTTTTGGATTGAGGAGATTATATTGGTTTAATCTTTATTCTTTTACTCAATTCCTTAGCAATTTTCTGAGATTTTAATAATGATTGAATCATAATCCTGGCCTGTTTTTTATCTTTCTCAAACCTAAATGAATATTCATTCGGCAATAATCCAAAAATATTATCTACTTTTTTAACAAAATCATCTAGGAATTTCTTAGTATATACAGGAGATTTAGTATCAACAACAATATTCATAATAATATTATATCAATCTTAGATTAAAGTTTTTTTATTTAAAAAAAAAAGAAAAAAAAATTAATTAGTGATTATATCTCTTATCTTCTAAAATCTCATCAATTTGTTTAATTAATGGCTCCCTGATTTTAGGAGAGGCTTGTTTAATTAAACCTCTCCTATAAACTTTAAGCATTTCAAGAAAAACCTTATCAGTTATTTTATCATAGGTTAATCCATGCTGTTTAATAAGAGCTATACTTATCTCTATATGAGATATTTTCAAACTATATACTACCATTCTTTAAATCCCTCTAGATTGTTTTTAAATACTCTTCTTTTCAAATATACCAAAACCTGATATAATTCTACTCCTTTTGGAGTAAGCTGAATCTGTTTTTCATGATCATTCAGTTTAAAGATTCTGATTAGTTGCTCTTGGAGGAGAATATCTTTATTTCTAATAAACATATTCTTATTTCCGATATTATCTAATCTTGTATAGAATGAAGAGTAAGGCAAACAATTAACCCATTCCTGAGGAGGCCTTTCCTCAGGATTATTATTACTCTCATCTATCCAATCTTTAAGAATATCTAATATTTTCCAAAAGCCTATTTTTTTGAAGAGCTGATGTAATTTTTTCATAATTTTTCCTCCATTTCTATTTATTATAAGGTATTATTTCTTATTATATTATCTGAAATAATCTTTAAGTTCTTTTTTGTTAAAATATACTCCTTAGGGTTTAGACCTGAATTTTCATAATCCTGTTTAAATTTTTTTATTTTATCTTGATAAGTATGAAATATCTTAGGCTCCTCATATCTTAATTTATTATCGAATACTTTTTCTAATCCCTTTTGAGTTATACTATAATAATATTCTGATAACTCAAAGTTAGTCTTAAAAGCTAAGCCATTACTTATTAAATCCTCTAGGATACCTCTTATTTTATTATAAGGGATTATAATATCATGGCATTGGAATAAATAGCTTTTAATTCTAGAGATAGTTATCTCATCACTATCATAACTTAGGCCATAGTTTTCTGTAAATGGGAATTTTCTGAAAAATCTTATCTTAATCCAGGTTTTATGTAATTTCCTCTTCTTATAATTAAACCAAACAAAATATAATTGTTTTAAAATAATTTCATGTAAATCCTGGTTTAATCTATTAATAAACTTAAACTCTCTCTGAGCTTTTAATAATGAGCTTAATTTCTGAAAGTTAAAACATTTTTCCTTGAAATAGGTTTTTATCTCATTAATACTCTTAGTATGAAATCTAATATCAAAATTATAAGTCTTTTTATCTTTAAAATCCTGGAATTTAATTTCTATTAAATAATAATCTTTAGCTTTTCTAATATTAAAAAAATGAATATTATTAAAAAAAAAGTTAGTTTTTAATTCTTTCATATAATATAAGCCTCCTTTTAATTGCTCCTTTCATACCAATAATTTTCTATTAATTCAAATAGGTTTTTAGCAACTAATTCACGATCATCTTGGTTTAGCTCATCTAATAGGCCTAAGTCCTCTATAAAATCAGTAATTCCATCAAAAAAATAGACTAATAGATCAGGTTTATCAGATAGATCAATATTGTATACATCTTTAATCTCTCTTTTAATGCTTTCAATATCCTTATCCAAATTTTTCATTTAATTTCTCAGCTCCAAAAATCCATATTGTAATTTTTGATAAATTCGGCAACTATAAATCTTAGCTTATTCTCATCATTAATTAATTCTGAAATCCAGGAATGAAGAGTTTTAGTAAAAGCATTATTTTTATTAGATTCTAAAGTCTCTTTAAATTTTTTCTGTAAATCAGGCTCTAAAGAAAAGTGAAATCCTGCTATGGTATCTATGAATCCTCCAATTTTAATTAAGCAATCTCTAAAACCATGTAAATAACCTTTTTTAAACCATTTTTCAGTTGTTTTTGCCATTTTATTTTACCTCAAAGTTTATTATATATTTTTGATATTTTTCCATAAATTCTTTCGGCTTAGACTCATTTTCTAAGCATTCCTCAGGAAGTAATGATTTTATAATTATTAAGGCTTTTTTAGATATTTGTGTTAAACACTTTTCGCAAATAAAGAAAATCTCTTTAATTTTAAAGTAATCCTTATCAGAGCAAATATCCTCTGTTTTATAGTATCTTAGTAAATGGCTCTCACATAGCTTTTGGTTTTTTAATTGCTCTTCTTTATCCTCCAGGCTAAATCCTAATGTAGATTTAAATCTTTTCATAAGTCTCTCATAATAATCAGCATAGCATGGATAGGCTTTATTTGGATATTCATGTTGGCATTTGAATAATCTACTAGGCTTTTCTGATGAGAAATCCTTATTGCTAATCTCCTCATCTTCCTCAGGAGATACAAAAGAATCATAAGCCTCTCCTAAAAAATCTTTATAGAAATCTGATTGTTTTACTGAAGTATGTAAATCAAAATACATTTGATTAGCCATTTTAATAATTTTATCTAGGCTCCCTTTCTCAACTACTATACTCTCTCCATAATGAACATTTTTTTTAAATAAGTTAAATTCCTGCTGTTGAGTATGTTTATTGAAATATGTAAAAGAGGAAATCCTATTCTCCATTATATCCATGACTAATTCAAATTCATTAGTTATAAAGTTCCTCCAGATTTTTAGCCTATGGTTTGGTAATCCATGCTTTTCTTGGCTTACTTTTGGAATCCAGGCATAAAGATCATATTCTAACATGCTATAACCAGGATGATCTAAATCCTCTGAAAAAAATTCATGTTCACATATATAAGACTTCATGTGTGAGCCTCCATTTCATCTATTATATCGAAGATTTTGGATAATAAATCTTTATTTGGTTGTTTATATTTATTATCTTGGATAATCATTGGTCTTTCTTTTGCCTTTATGATTCTTACTAAATGCTTATCAAATTGCTTGGTAAAAGGTATCATTTTACTCATTTGCTTCTCAGATAATAGTAGAAATCCCTTAGTAATTCCTTTTTTGATTAATTCTATGGATAATCTTTCCTTATTTATTTTTTCCATGATAAACTTAGTTTGAATGTTGATTTCTAACTCTATTTTTTCTATTACTTTTGTTTGATTATTTTCCATAATTTTTTCCTCCCTGTTTGATTATTTTGTTTATTCAAATTTTTATTTAGAATCGAAATGATTTTTCTTTTCAGGCTAATCGAATTGGTTAAGCCTATAGAAAAGAAAAAAAAAGTCATTGATATTTCCTCCTTAGATGTGGTTATCCTCAAAATTAGGGCAATCGAAAAGAGGATGAGGCTCTACATGAAAATATTTATCATAATCTTGCTTTTCTGATTTATATTTATTATAAATCATTTTCCATTCTGAAATCTGATTCATTATTATATCAATCTCATCAGTTAATTCTTCCTGAGTTGGCTCCTTAACTTCAATTAATACCTTCTCTTCAGGATGTTGCTTATAATATTCCTCTAGCTCTTTAAACTCATCCTCATCAATATCAAATTCCACATGGCCATTGACAAAATCTATTAGTTCCTGTTCAGATTTTTGCTCCTCTTCTTTTACCAACTCTGGATTGAATAGTTTTTCTAACTCATAGGCTAATATACTTAGTTGCTCCTCAAAATTCCCTATAGTCATTTCAATACATCCCTGTAAACTATTGAAATAAATATCGTGCCGATCAAATGCCTTTCCTAATACTTCTAAAACTTCCTTATCCATGATAATATTCCTCCTTATTTTTTGATTTATTCTTTTTTTATATTCAAATCGAAATGATTTTCCCTTTCAGAGCAATCGAAATGATTAATCTCTTTAGAAATAGGAAAAAAACAATTTTATTCATTTTATTAGCCTCCATTTGCTATTTGAACTATTCTTTTAACATCCTTTATATATGTGAGCTGAGCCTTAGTAAGATTGCCATTTCTCTTAATCCATTCAGTAAATACTCTAAAGATTTTATTTCTCTCTGATAATGTAAAAAGTTCAATAGATATTTCATGTTTGGAGAGAAATTCAGCAAGATTACCAATAAAAATAATACTCCCTGCTGATAATTCTGTGAATTTTATAATATTTCTAAAATATTCTATTCTTTCGTTTTTATGATTTAAATCAGCTCTTAACTCAGATATTTCTTTTCTTAATCTTTCGATCTCTTTATTTTGAGTATGTTGATCTATTATTGTATTTTCTTTATACAATTTTTCTTTCTCAAAAATCTCACGATCAATCAAATTTACTATTTTCTCAAGATCATCAAAAAAGCTAAGCTCATTATCTTCTACTTTAGATTTTATTGAATCTATTTTCTCTTTTCTTGTCTTTCCAACAAATATCATATCATTCTTGATTATTCTGAGAGTTTTTTTATCAGATTGGGAAATTCCTCTCATTTTAATCATATAATTGACAATTTGTTTTAATAATAAATCTGATCGGTTATAAAAAGGATTCTCAAAAATATAATCTCCCTTTCTTTTCAAGAAATCAACGATCTTATTTACAATTCCCATTTTATAAGTCCTCCTGATTTTTTTCAATATAGAACATAAAGAAGTCAATTTCATTAAGCCATATTCCTTTAATATGCTTTTCGGCATAAGGCCTGGTATATCCAAAATTCTTTACAAAACTCTTGATTGCTCTCTCTTTTAGTTCTATATAAATATGCTCTGGAATTAAACCATTTATTTCATTCATTTTATATCATTCCTCCTTAAATTAAAAAAAAGATGTAATTAATTTGTTTATTTGTTTAGTTTTTTGCTCTTTGGTATCCTCTTGATTTAAGTGTTTATAACATAATGGGCATAAGCATATTTGAGAGTTGCCTGGAAAGTTTTTCTTATCAAGAATGTGAAATGTATTTCCTGGAGCCATAACAATATTACAGGTTAAACATCTCACTACTTTATTTGTTCTAATTTTCCAGAAAGCATAATCAATTTCACATTTAGGACAATGAGCAAAAATCCATTGTCTTTCTTTAAAGCCTTTAATAAACATGCCTCCCTCATGTTTGAAATGTTCTAAAGGGTCTAGGAGGCTTTTACAACTAGGACAATTCCTTTTAGAGTTTTTTTGATAAAAAGATAAGGGAGGATATTCATTTACCTCTCTTATTCCCTTATCTAATATCATATCAATAAGCTCTTGATAAGGATTTGCTAGCTTTTTCCAACATATCGGGCCTAGTCCTCTAGATATTGATTTAGGGTCGGATAAGGGTTTACCACAACATCGGCAAAAACAAGAGACTACCGTATTATTCATATTTTCCATAATGATCATTTTATATTATTTCTAATAATATTATTTCCAATAATATATTATTTCCAATAATATATAAATATATCTCTCCTCTAAAAAAGGCTGTAGTATTAAAATAACTTTAAAATTACTAAGTATTAGTTAGTCATTCAATTCCAGGAAAAAAAGAAAAAATTGGTAGAATAATTAAAAAAGAAAAGAAAAAAATTATCTAATTAATAAGCCATCCTCTATATTTTGCCAAACCAGGTATCTTTTTCTTAATTTTTCTCCTTTTGGAGATTCAGAAATTCTCTCCATTGTTAATTTATTTACATTGTTTAAGGTTTGATAAAAGCTTTTTTTAATAGCTACTACTTTTCCGTTTAGTTTATAGCCTTTCTTTAGAGGCCTCCATAATGTTCCTAATTTAGTATTGATAGTATAATGATCATCCTGGATTAAAATATCTCCAATTTCTAGCAGAGGCTTTTTTTGTCTATTATATCCTGAGATTGTTATAGTTTTCATAAAGAATCTTATCCTTTCATTTTGTTTAAGGCTTTATTTAAAGTTTCAATACAGATATTCAGAACAGGATAACCCAATTCAGCAGGAGTGTGAACATAAGGCTCTTTTCTTGGTCTTTTAGACTTTCCTAAAAGATCATAAAGCTCCTCTAACTCTTCTTTACTGAGAGATTTTAGCTTTTTATCTACTCTTTTCAATTCAGCTAAATTAGTTTGTTTTCCTGAATACCAACATCTATATTTTACTTTTTTAGGCATGAATAATATTTAGATTTCAAGAATTTAAAATTTAAGTTATCAGGATTTTAAGAAAATGTTTTGAATAGTTTGATCATTTATTTGTATCACTCTCCTGCTATACAATATCCATTTTCTAGTTTCAATAATCCTTTTTTAATTAAAATTAATGATATATCTCTGATTTCTTGCTCACTATATCTTGAAAAATATTCCTTTATTTCATAGAATTTAACTCTCTTTCTCATTTTCACAAATGTAATCATATTATTCTCAGTTAAAATAATTATTATCACATCATTTAATCTTCTATTTTAATCTTGGAATAAAAAGAATTACAGCTTTAGTTCCTTCATTTAGGCTCATATATCCATTTATCTTTACATTTCTTAATCTCTAATCCTGAGGATATAATTTTGGCTTTTTTAGAATCATTTTTGTCAATAAGAATCCTTTTTTTCCTCCCAAATTCTATTAAAGGCTCATTCTTCATTCTTATATATATTTGAACAGTTTGAGATAATTTTTCAGGCAATTTTTTACCATTTTTCTATTTTTATTATCAAATCAATCAAATTGCTTTTTTTTAGTGTATTCAGATTTTCCTTTAGGTTTTTCTCAAAATCGGGTTTAGCTAGGAAGAAAGGAGAAAAGGATAATACTTTAGATTTGTTTTGATAAATTAGGTTTATCAATTCTTCTTTCTTGTAATTCTTATTGAGGAAGTTTTTTCTAACTTCAATATTTTTCTTTCTAGCCTCCTCAACTATCCCTTTTTTAAATTCCGTTTTTACCATTGAATACACTTTATTTAGTAATTTTCTTATCTTTAAGCTCTTTTGGTAAATTAAGCCAAAAATTAGTTATTCTACTCCTCATTTTATCTAATGCTTTCTTTATAGCATTTAGCTCTGCTTTTCTTGTTTTATTCAAAAGTTTTACAACAGGAGTTAGTTCATTATTTGCTGAATTAACTCCACTAAGAGCTTTATTTATTTGATCTGTTATATCAGGCATAATTACTCATTTAAATTATTTTAATCTAAATAATATTTTCATTAACTTTTATTTAATTCTTAGGTAATATTACGATAATATTTAGATATAGCTATTTATTCGTAAAACTGAAATTTCACGAAGATAAAATAAAAAAAATAGAGAGATTATCTCTTTTCTACATAAGCATAATTATATCCTTTTAATTTAACCAATTCTACTTTCTTGAACTTATGCTTTATCTGATATAATTCTCTTCCTTTTTGCCAATATATTTTCTCCCAAATATCCTCTTTATAGAGTTTTTTATCGGTTTTGATATATCTAAGAGCATTTTTATAACTAAAAGTATACACTTCATTACCGATTAACCAAATTCTCTTAGGTTTTAAACCCATTCTTTTAATTTTATCTCTAGTTGTTAAGATAAAATCTAATCTCTCTGATTTTGATAAATTACTGCTTACTTTTATGCCTTTTTCACTAGCATATAATTTCAATTGTCTACTAGTTAATTTATCTAATTCTCTCTTTGTTATTTTTGGGAGAGGCATCTTCATTGTTTTACTAAAAATCTCAAAATCAGCCATATTTAATAATTTGTTTTTCTTTTATAAAAATTTGATGTAATTTCTAAACTAATAACCTTTTTATCATAACAATATGAGCATGAAAGCCTCTTACTCAAAACTATCGTTTTGGTAAAATCCCTAAGAGTAAATATATAATATTCAAATCAATCGATCACTAGTCGTAAAATTTTCAGAGGAGAAAATTTTTAAAATGAATTTTATAATGTTTTGGAGGCTCCAGGTATTCAAAATCAACCTTTTATCCTGGAAATCAGGATATTAAAAATGATCAAATCTGAACATAAAATTTTGTCCCGGATAAATTGAATGATCAAATATGATCATTAGTTCTAAAACCTGAGGATTTGAAGTATACCAAATAAAAGTTTTACCAGATATTTTCATTTTTCAGGTCCTGTTATCAAGAATTGATGAAATTTTTTAATAACGGTTTTGAGTTAAAATATTTAATAAATTTCTCATAACTCTCAGGAGTTTTAATAATTATGCTGAGGCCTTTCCTCTGGGCATTTAAAACAATTCCTGCAATTCTTTCAGCCTCTTTTGATGAGAATGGTATTGGATTAGGAAATAGTTTATCATAACATTCTAAACAATAGATTTCAGAGGCAAAAAAATTTATTCTAAAAGCATGATGTTTTTCTAGTAATCCTTTCTCTATCCCATTTCCTTTATTACAATCTAGATTAGAACATATAATTTTACCATTAATTATTCTTATAGGCATATAATTTTACTAGAATCAATCTATATAAGTTTTAGGCTATTTATATTCTCAGGATAATTTTTAGGGTCCTAAAAAAATAAAAAAAAATAAAAAATTTAATTAAGGCTTTGAGCCTCTTTGTCTTGATTTCTTTTTTGGTTTGGCTCCCTTTTTTGCTCTTCTATTATATCTTATAAATGCTAATCCTGTAATAAGGCCTATTAAAACAACTCCTCCAAATGTTATTATTCCCATTGTTATAATATAAGTATAATCTTGTTTAACCTGTATTAACACATGGTCAAAATATAGCTCAAAATCAGCTCCATAATTGAGTTTTATCCAAACTAATTCAATATTTAAGCAATTGCTCTCATCCCTCTCAGTAAAATCCTTATGTATAATTTCTTTCTTTTCAAAATTGAATGTTATTTCATCATTCCTAGAACTCCATAAGGAATTTTCAGCTATATCGTCTTTGCTATCTTGATCTTCTATAGAAGAATTATAGAATACTAACTCATCAATTAGATTATCATGGAAATCTAAAGCTATGTAGAATTTCTTATCAATTTGGTTTCTTAAAAGAAGTATGAAATCTGTTGTGGTTTGATTTAATACAAGATCATCTCTCAATTTCATATCTATTTCAATTTCATCCTTATCCTCTTTAAATTTCAGCTCTGATATATCAACATCTTTAGGTTTTGATTTAATTTGTTTTTCCTCAGGATTATCAATTTTGTAATGAATTATCTCTAATAGATCATCGAAATTATCTATATCCCATTCATAAGGCCATATAATTTCCTCTAATAATGAGATAATTAATAATGGATTTATTTTATGTATATCCTCCTCATTATCCTTAATTATAATATCTAGGTCTTCTGATTCTTCAGCATAAACAATTGGAATAGATAGGGAGATTAAGATCAAAAAGAGAAAAGCCATAGGTTTGTATGCTTTCATTTTTCTAAAATATTTTTTTCAATAGATTATTAGCTATAAATACCATTATTGAATTAATAAAGTTTAAGAAAAAAATTAAAGAAGTAATAATTACTCTTTTACTCTTTTATGTAGATTTTCTAATTCTAATATTGCTAGGCCTATATTCTTATAGATTTTTGATATACTCTGATTATCCTTTTTATATTTAAATGGAAAACCTTTGAATAGAAAAGAGTCTTGAAGTTTATCTAAGTTCCTTTTCATTTTATATATCTCATTTGAAAACTCTACTTTCTTCTTATTATCTTTTAAAATTGGTTTTTTTTGGCTTATATTATTTCAGCTCCTTAAAATCTTTAAACCATTGTATTCTGATCATGACTTTCTCTTGTAAGTCTTTCAGGTTAAAAGCATAGACTTTTCTAACTCCATGATTATAACCATTAATCCATAGATTAAAAGCATAATATATTTTTCCATTAGCCTCTTTTACCTTATGAATCTTATCCAATTTAATTTTCATATTGAAAATTAATGGTTTATTCAATTTTTTTAATTTTTCTTCAGGCATGATTAAGGAATAAAAGATTATTTTTTATGGTTTTTTTTTTCTTGTTTAATCTGTTTTTGGAGTTGATTCCAATAAATAGGAGGCCTCCAATACAATATGTAATTTGAGCCTTATAATTTTTATTTATTTGTTTTGTTAAGATATTCCCATTATTCTTACACTCATAACAGGCTATACATTTCTTTCCATTTAATATAAATGAGCTAGTAGTTCTCCTAACTTCCTTATTATTCTTATTGATCTTCTTATTACAAAATGAGCATTTTGGCATTATCTATTATCCTTAATTTCTTTAAGTAAATCTGTAAAGATAACTTTATGATTAGAGATATGTATAAGTATTTTGCCTAAATTCTGTATATCTTTTATACGGTTTATATTCCTATTTAATTTGCGAATTTCTTTCTCCATTGAATTGAGATTATTTAATGAAGATTTTATAATGTTTAATGATTCTAATTTTTTATCAGGGTTTTTCAGAATTTTTTTCTTAGGCATATTAAACCTCTTTAAAATAAAAAAAAAATAATATTAAAAAGTCATTCCAATTAGTATAGCTCTTAGAAATTCATTTATTTCACTTGCAGTTCCTGAAGTAAGAGGATCGCCTGATAAAACCCACTTCTCCTTTCCTCCTGGTTTGAAGTTGTATTGATCGATATATTTCCTACCATATCTCTGTCCTAGCATTAGTCTCCTTTTTGAGCCTTTCTTAGCTAATCTGTTGTTTATACTTTCAAATTTTTTCTCTAACTCTTTAATAGTTATTCTTGGCATAATTATTTCCTTTTAGTTTTATATTAAAATTAGTTTAAAGGATATAAATAAATTAGGTTTATCCCATCAATTTATCGAAAATAAGCATACTAGGTAATACTATCAATATTACTACTCCAATTATCTCTAAAGATTGATTTAATGCCATTCCTATTATATAGACTTCAATAATAGAGATTGTAATAACTATTGAGGAAGTGTAGAAATCTGATAAATTGTTATATCTAAGAGCATAAATGTATAACAGAATTATCAATAATACTAAGAATCCAATGATTACTAAATAGCCTGATATGGTCTCAATCTCTAATGTTGGGGATTGGAAAATACCAACACTCAATAAACCTCCTACTATAGAATCAATACTAGTTTTAAGCAGAATTTTATTACGGTTAACTTTCTCCCTTTCTCCTGGTTTTTTTCCAGGTTTATTTTCTTTTCTCCTAGATTTCTTTTTATCATTATCCATTAATCTAAATCAGCTCTATTCTGTAATCTATTTAACAAACCAATTATTTTGTTATATTCATTCTCAATTTTCTGAACTGTTGCCTGATCTTGTTTAAATTTAAAGGCTTTTCTTAAAATTTTAGTTGATTTGATAATATCTCCTAATGGTTTTTTTATATTATCTTGGATATGATCTGATATTGAGTAAGCCTTTCCTGAATATTTATCTTCTAATATCTTTCCCATTTTATTGGTCTTCTTTTGCTCTATTTTTTAAGGATATTAATTTGACTTTTAGTTTTGCTAAATTCTTCATAGATTTAGATAAGTCATTATAGAGATTAAAGGCTTGATTCTGTAGTTCCTTATCTTTCTGGAGCTTAAATATATCTCCTATTAATACATTTTTATTATCATTGAAGATATTGTAAATACCTTTAGCTTGGTTATTACTTATAGAGCTTAATCCATTTAAGAGTTTATCAATATCGTTAATTATTTTTGAATAAACGTGTTTTGAATAATAATCCTTTAATATTTTTCCCATATTAATTATCTCTTTATTTTAATAAATTGATTAATTTATTTTTTAGTTCTTCAATATTATTAGCCTCAATAGTTAGATATTTTTCTATTCTCTCACTACCGTATTTAGTTGGTTTCCAGATTTCATTTATTTGATAAACAGTCTTATTATCTTTCTTAGTTTTTGTAATGCCTCTTATAGAATATCCATTAAGCTTAAAGTTTGCTATCTTACCTTTTTTCTTCTTTTTGATTGTTTTGACTTCCCAATTTATTAAATTATTCAAATCCTTTACAGTTTTAATCTGATCAGGTCTTACCCAATCCTCAAACTCAGTTCCCGTTTTGAGATTCTTAATATTAACATAGATAAGCCATTGATTTCCATATTTTCTTTTCTGTATTCTATTTATAACAAAATCCTTTTTCTGATATTTATATTGACTTGGCATATAATCCCTCTTTAAAATCTAATCAATTTTTATTTTATCAGCTCTACTAACAAAATCCTCTAATAATTTAATAGCCTCATTAACATTAGCACTAGCCTTAAATAATAAAGTGTAATCTTTTTTAAATTTCATAGAGATAATTCCTACTCTAATATCTTTCTGGAGGCTTTTTAGTTTTTTAATTACTTCTATTTTCTTTTGAATTATTGATTGCTTTCTTTCTTCTTTAGTTGCCATAATTACTTTACCTGTTTGTTTTTTCTGTTTATTTTATGATTAAAAAAAATTAATCCTTAGAGGATACTACTCTTGATATTAAGTCTTTAAGGATTTGTTTATTAGAATTTAGATTTTTATTGAACTTATCAGCCTTAGCTATATCTGTTTTATATTTCCAGGTTTTTTGGTCTCCTAGCTGTGGAATATTATTTAATTGTTTTAACATATCTTGTAATGTGTAAATTGTTGCGTTGGCCTCAAATCTTTTACTCTTAACTAATACTGAGGATTCATGTTGTTTGAAATAGAAATTTACTACAGGTTTGCCATTATGTTCAGATTTATCCATTTTAACTATGAATCCCTTTCTTAGAAGATCATTTTTTCGATCTTGAATCAGGGGAGAATCGCCTGGAAAGTTTTTGAAAGGTCTATATAATCTAAAAGTCTTTTCAGTTCCTTTATGAATAAATTTCTTCTTATCTGGAGGCTCCATAATAAACTATTTTTTTTTTTAAAATTAAATAAAAATAAGATTTTGAAAATAAAAAGATTAGGTTTGATTTAGATTAAAATATACCTGTTGGATATAATTGATCTTTTAGCTTTTTAATTATAATGTCTTGAACTATAGATTTTAAATTTGATTTAGAGGAGGCATTTAATATTACTTTTTTCTTGTTTATTTTTTTGCCATTTACAAATAAATCAAATTTGTATTCTGTTGGTCTCACTCTTCCCGCATATATTGGGATTTCTCTGATTATATTCTTAATCTCTATTTTCAATCCAAATCTAATATCGGTTATAGCTTTTTCGCTCATTTTATTTTTGCTCCTAGTTTTTTTATATTGAATTAGCCTGGAAAAAAAAATTAAAATATTTTAAATTATTTATATGGCTTATCTAAGTAATCGTCTCCCCAAACAACCCATTTTTTTTCTTCCTGGAGATATACTACGTTAGTATGGTTATCATATCCATATATTTGTTTAGTGAAGTAAAAGCCTGTAAGTCTCCCTGTCTTTCCTTTAACAGATTGTTTCTCTCTATTCTTTCTAACAAATATATTTCTCCTGCCAACTGATCTAACTAATTGATTTGTTTGATAAGCCTCTATTGTTTTGACTAATTCTGTTATTATCCAATTGCCTCTAGATTTTTCTAATTTTTCTAAAATTTTCTCTTGATTTGTTATTCTTCCCATTTTTTTCACTTAATTATTTTTTTTGAAGATTAGATTTTTTTCTTTAATAAATTTCTCAGTAATAGTATATGAAGTTCCTCCTATATGATTTTTGAAAGTCTTTACATAACCTTTCTGTCTTAGTTCTAGGAGGTGTTTTTTTATGATCTTTTCATTTATATTAACTCCATGTTTACCATAAATAGTTGAGTTAATAAAGGATAAATCAGTGAAAACGTATTGATAATTATCCTCTAATATCAAGAGGATTCTTTTCTTATTTTTACTCATAATGAACTTTTCTGAAATGATTACCAACTCATTTATTCAATTAAAATATTACCTGTATTATTTCTTTCAATTAATTGTCTTAGTTTAATATTAGCCTTATTCAAAAGAGATTGTATCTCTGAATTTAAATTTTGATCTTTTATATTTACAAAATTATCCTGGATAAGAGATAATCTAGTCATTTCAGCATTAATATTTTTCATTACACTTAAAATTTTAATATTGAATTGTTTTTTGGTTATTTTCTTCATTTTAAATCCTCATAAATATCTAATTGATTCAAAATTATCAATATCCTTAGCAGAAATAGTCTTTTTATTAAGAGTCCTCATAAATCTGTCTAATTTAAATATTTCTCTGAGAAATGAATCCTTACTCAAAATTCTTTTTGATGTTAGGCCATTACCAATTGCGATAATTAAAGTTTTGGTATTCTCATTATTAATTCTATATCCCTCATCATTCAGATATTTTTTTACTCCTGAGATTGTTATACCAATTTTCTTTTTATAGAAAGCAACTTCCTTATCTTTTTTAGTTTTTTTAGCCATTTTACTTTCCTCCTTTCTTTTTAGCCTTAACCTCAGCTTTTTTCTGCTTTTTAATTATTTTGGCTTTTTGTTTTAAGACTAATGCTAAACTCTGCTTTTCTGAGGAAAGATCACTCTTGTATTGGGAGACTTCCTGGTTTAATTGTTTAATCTCCTCTCTTTTAGCTATAATTTCAATGTATATTTCATCAGGCTCCTTAGCTAATCTTCCTAGCTCAGATTTATCCTGAGCAATATCATCTTGTAATTTGCTGGTTAATCTCTTCTTAGTAAATCTCCAATCTGAAAGTTTGCTAGCCTCTATTCTTTTTGCTCTTGCTAATCTTTCTAATCTATTTGTAAGCTTTTTCTCAATGCCTCTAATAGTTGATTTGATGGCTTTCTCTTGATTTGTAAGGTTTTGTATAGTTATTTTTTGTTTTGCCATAATAACACTTTTTTTTATTTTTATTATAGATAATGATTAGTTTAGTAAGTATAAAAAAATTAGGTTAAACTATTTCAATAACTTATATACTCTTTTACCTCTTGATGTAATGAAATATTTTCCTTTAGATAGTTTTATATCTCCTTTCCTCATTAGAAAGTTAAATCTTTTCTTAGCATTTTCATTAGAGATTGAGTAAAAGTCATCTTGGGAGACTATTTCTTTAAAAGTATAACCAACTCTAGGATTATTTTTTGCTTGATAATATAGTTCCTCTAAAATTATTTTATCAATAATCCAATATCCTGATATATCTATTTTTTTTGACAATTAAATCCCTTTAATTTTTTAATTAAATAAGTATTAGATTCAGTATATAAAAAAATTAGGTTTGAGTCAATATTTCTTTTAGAATCACTAATAGCCTTTTCTTTTATTATTAAAATACCTATACAGAAAATAGCAAATGAATAGAAATACTAGCATAGTTATTAATCCCTCAATGCTAATTAATTCTGCTGTTATAACAGTTGATAATCCAATATCAGAGAGAAAGTCTAAATTACCTGCTATTAGATAATATACACTAAGAAATACCATAAGGCCTAGAATAACAGTAATTCCTAGAAAAATTACAGTTCCTAAAGAATATACTAATTTTTTTTGATTACCACTCCAATTTCTAGGGTTTAATCTCCTGCTTTGATAACCACTCATGTTTTATCAATAAAAAGTTTTTTTTTAAATAAAAAATAGAATATGAAAATAAAAAGATTAGGTTTAATTCTTAATTAACTTCAGGATCGATGTTTAAGGCTTTTAGGGGAGTTTTAGTTAAAGCAGGTTTAAAGATAAAATGTTTAAATCCTAATTGAGTTGGGAAATTATGACTAGGTGTTTTTTGAGGAATCCATGCTAGTAAATATATTCTTCCAGGATACCTTATTTTTCCAATATAGAATTGAACTTTCCCTGTTTTACCTTTATACTTTACATCTTTAGCCAAAATGGATTTATATCTATAAGTTCCTGAGTTAATTAATCCTGAGTATTTGCTATAATCTATATTTGCTATTCCTGAAATCTTTAGCTTTTGTTTTATTTTATTGTTGATAATAGGTAATATAAATTCCTTAGCAAATTTCATAGTTTCTTTAATATCCTTATCGAATTGCTCTCTAGAACTCATTTCACTCACTTATTTTCTTCTTGGTTTTCTTAAATCATATTTCTTTATTTTGGCCTTAGTATCTAATAATTTCCCATCTAACTTTATAGAAATAGCTAAGGTTCTATATTCTTTCTTTACTAACTGAAAAACAGCATATCCATTTAAAGTTCTAAAAGATTTCATTTTAGCACTCTGAGGAAAATCTTTTTTAACACTTTCAATCCCTTTTAATGAGGCTGATTTGCTAGAATAGAATCTATAAAGACTCCAGGCATAAGTTCTACCTAAAACCCATAATTGATTTTTCCATAAATAAACTTCAGAGATGGGAGTTATTTTTCTTGGTCCAGGCATATTAATCATTTTAAATTTTCTAATTAATACATTATTTTACAAAAATAAAAAGATTAAGTTAAAAATTTAATCCAAAATAAATGAATAAAAAGCCTATTCCAATGCCTATTATTCCCATAATAACATCTTGGATAATATTAGGTAATGGCTCTGATATGAATTTGGTATAGGAGCCTGTTATTTGATATTTTTTATTAAACATTCGATTAGCCATTTCAAAAGTAAATTCTATAAATTCAAATAATAAAACAAAAAGAAAAGTAATCCAGATTGATTCTTGAGAAAAAACTAGTGTCAAGAATTGGGATATACTTTTAACCTCAGGAAGAGAAATCTCAAAATCAAAAATAACTATTGTATAAAAATAGAAAGCTAAGCCTCCTGCTAAATGGCTCCATATATCTATAGCTTTCCAGGAGGCAAAAAAACTATTAGCCTCAGGCCTTTTGAATAATCCTTTCCTCATTCCTGATACTTGAATCATTACAAAAATCCAGAAAAACACATTAGCCTCTTGATAATACTTGTTTTCTGTGTTTGAATAGAAGAAAATAATTATTCCTAATAAAACCAAGATTATGTAAAGGGAGATATACCATATATTCTTATGAGCTGAACTATGAAAAACTTTAGGCTCTCTTCTTTTTTTTTTCCTCCTGGAATTATTATTACTTTTAATTCTATTCAGCTCCTGGATAATTTTAAGAATGAATAAATGGATTATTTTCTTCCCATATATCTTGATAAATAAATTCAATTAAACAATTCAGCAGATCATCTTTAAAATCTTTAAAATATGAAAGATTAAAGCAATCCCAATCCAGAAATAACTCTTTATAAGAAAAGATAATATCGGTTATCACTTTTATAATTTCAGGTAGATCATTTTTTATAGCCTCATCATATAGAATTGCTAAACTCATAGGAAAAATCTTAATTTCATTCTCTATTTCTAAGTCTATAATTTTTATCAATATTCCTTTAAACTCTACATTCTTTAATGGTTTTCCCTTAAGCATAGTCTTAGAGAAATATTGTAAAGC
>Ga0180437_10000335_pt1 | contig 92970 bp, 99 predicted proteins | sample SS_ome_4_FD_132410 | JGI IMG/M metagenome (GOLD analysis project Ga0180437, IMG submission 132410) | Hypersaline lake sediment archaeal communities from the Salton Sea, California, USA - SS_3_D_1 metaG | ecosystem: Environmental > Aquatic > Non-marine Saline and Alkaline > Hypersaline >...
GATAAATTTCTACTTGTTAATTATTTATATATCTTAATTTCCATAACTTACTAGAAGTATAATAAAAAGATCATTCAAAAATTATGGTGTTTCTATAATGGAATTTGATGAGGAGTTTGATGAAGAGTTTGATGAAGAGTTTGATGAGGATTTAGATGAAGATCTAGATGAGCAATCATCAGAACCTTCTGGAAAAATTCCAGATGATGATGTTAAAACCAAAATCCCTGAACCTAAAGTAATTCAAGAAGGGAAAAAGATTTCAGTCTACTTCATGTCAACTATAGGTCCAGGTGAAAAAAAGCAAAAACTGTTAATTAACACGGGAAATAAGGTTGGTGATGTTAAAGAAACTGCTGCAAATTTGTTTGGTTTAGATCCTGCTGACTTTCATTTATCCTCGAGTGGGGTTACGATGGATGAAAATTCAAGCTTAAACGATTATAATATAGCTGATGGAGATGACATTCTTTTGATTCCGGCAAGCACAGCGGGATAAAAATGTTAATTAAATTTATAAAATTATTAGCTTTTTCCATTATTTTTTCTTCTGGTAGGAATTAGAGCTATTTCATCATCATCTTCAATATTGTAGTCAATAATTTTTAAATCATCATCTAATAATATTCCTCCGGAGGAAATTAGAAAACCATCTGGATTATAATCAAATAAAACACCTATTTTCTTTTTGATTATATTTATAAATTCCGATGTTTCAATTATCATTATTTTCGTTTTCTCACCAGGTTCAACTAATGATCGAACATAAACACGTATTTTCTCATTAATTTCAACAATTCTTTTTGGTGGGATATAATTTACAGGATCGCCTGTGACACTTCTGTTTTTTATCATAGCTTCAATTAGTTGAATTCTCTCATCAGGATCGAAGTATAATAATTCTCTAATGAAAAAAATTTTATCCATTTTTGAAAGTCCCAATAGGTTTATTTTCTCTAAATCTTCTTTTTTAAATACCGAAAAGATATAGTCATTAATTTTTGGAATATCTTCAAATGATTCATTTGAATCAGCATAACTATCAATTAAAGGATTTGCCTCAAAGTAGTCTTCAATAAATTGATTAGCTAGATTTTTTAATGATTTCTTTTGAGGTTGATATTTTTGTTGAGGTAGTGCTTTTTTCTTTCCTAAAAACTTATATGAGCTCTCTTTTGACTGAATAATGGTATAAACGGTACTAGTAGATAATACAGCTACACTACTAATAGTTAAAAAGAGATATAAAGGAATACTCTCTACCCTCGAAAGGAACAATATGATATAAATACAAGTTACAACAGTGTAGAGAGTTATTAAACCAAATACTCTATTTTTATTTCTCATAATTTTTATACTATTATTCTAAATTTCTAATGTATTATTCAAAATTTAAATTCCATTGGTATAAATCTGAAATTTTATAACCTACTCACCCACAATAGAGTTCATTATTTTTGTATATTTCTCAGTATCTAATCTAAATAATATTCTTTTATTATCTTTTTCAACCTTTATAATCCTTAATTTATGAAGAATTTTAAGATACTTTTTAATTGTATTGTAATTCTTCTTTAAATTCTTCGCTAATTGGGTAGCTTTTAAGCTAGTTCCCTCTTTTAACATAAATTCGATTATTTCTTGGATAATTACTTGTTTTAAATAATAAGATAACTCATCGTATTCGGGATTTGACTCATATTGAAAGATTATTCTTTGATTATCAATTTTTTTTGATCTAGTAAATCCAAATTTTTCTAAGCAAGATAAATGCCATAATACTTGATTGCTACCAATATTTATCGCTTTCATAATTTCATTGATATTGGCAGGTTCTTTCTTGATATAATTATAGATTTCATTTCTGATTGGATGTTCGATAATATTATTTTTCATTAATTTAGTTCCTGGTATTAGGATTCTTTTTTTAATTAGTTTTTTTATAATTTTTTCAATACTATTTTTATTCAAATTTGGGTTAGATTTCACCCTATTATTTATATAAACAACAATATCCTCAATTGAAAAAAATGGCTTCTTTTTTAAATACTCCTTTATTAAATCACAAACAATAGCTTGAAGGGTATCAGAAGAGCTCATAAACTTTAATTTTTTTTTTGTTAAAATACCTTGATTTGTAAACTAAATCTTCGTTCTAAACAGTATTTCCAATAATTATATATTAATAAGCCTACACTCAATTTATAAATATATTTTCCTAAGAATGCTTTTGAAACTTTAGTACTTATTTGAGAAATTTTTAATATTTCAAATTCATTCCAAATGGTTTTTTAATATCAGATTTGTGTGTTATTATTAAAAAATAAAATAAAATTAATATTTAAAAATAGAAGAATGTGATTTGAATGAGTTTTGACAACGATTTTGATGAAGAATTAGAGCCTGTTAAATCTAAAACTCCATCAAGTAAAACACCCACAACAGGTAAAAAGTTGACTTTATATTTTATGTCAACTATTGGTCCTGGTGAAAAGAAAGAGAAATTAACAGTGAATGACGCTAACCGTGTAAGTGATATCAAACAAACATTAGGAAATTTATTTGGACTCGATCCTGATGAATTTCACCTTTCATCTGGTGGAGTAACTATGGATGAAAGTAATCAACTAAAAGATTATAATGTTAATGATGGCGATGATATCCTTCTGATCCCAGCGAGTACTGCGGGATACTTTTAAATAATTCTTTTCATAAAATCTAATATAAGGGCATTAAGCCCTTCAATTTTTTTATTTTTTTGATTAACATTTATGGTGATAATATTGGATAAGGATTCAGATTTTTTTGCAAAAGGAATGTCAACGGAAGAGAGAGATCTGTATGATCGCCAATTTCGTTTAGAAGGATGGTCTCAGAAATTGGTAAAAAACTCGAGAGTCTTAATAGCAGGTGTTGGTGGATTAGGTTGTGAAATTGCAAAAAATCTAGCGATGTTAGGTGTAGGTCATTTAGATCTTGTTGATTTAGACATTATTGAGCATTCTAATTTAAATCGTCAAATTTTATTTACAGGCGCTAAGTTAGGGGCACCAAAAGCAATTGTCGCGGCTCAAAAATTAACCGAGATTAATCCAAATATTGTTGTGAAAGGATATCATTCTTCTTTAGAACGGTTAAACCCTGCTTTATACTATGCTGCTGATGTTGTTATTGGAGGCCTTGATTCAATGAATGCCCGCTTGAATTTAAATGCTCAGTGTATACGCTTTAGAAAGCCGTTTGTAGATGGTGGAGTATCTGGTTATCATGGGCATATGTACTCGATCTTTCCTTATCAAAATGCTTGTTATGAATGTAATCCACTTCCAGTATCGGAAAGTGATGAAATGGCAGCCTGTACTGTAGTAGGGGTTCCTCGAAAACGTATTCATTGTCTTTTTAAAGGAGATATGGCCTTTAAAGAAAAATTTGATAGAGATCCAAATCCAAAAAATATAACAGATATTGAATTTATTCAAAAAGTTGCAAATGAATTAGTAAATAAACATAATTTCTTACCAGAATATACAATAGATGATATTGTTAAAATCATTAATCGCCACGATCCTGGGATCATCACGATTAATGCGGTAATATCTGCTTTAGAATCTCATGAGGCTGTTAAAATATTGCATTGGAAAAAGGGTCATAAAGGTTTAGGACACCCTATTGTGAGTTATGTAATATTTAATGCAATTACAATGAAACTTTATCACATAGAAAAGAAGAGAAATCCAGAATGTTCTCAATGTGGTAAAAATACAAGGCGTGTGGTCATAAAGATGAGAGCTCAATCACCATGTTTGAATATAATTCGAACATTAAAAAAGAATGGGTTTGAATTAGAGCCTGAATTTGAACCAGTTCTAACCCTGCAAGATTATAATGATATCTTGGTTTTAGATTTAGAGCAGAGTTTGATTGAGAATGGTTTGAGGAATTACGAATTTTTAACTGTTGCAGGGTTTAAGGGTGGAGAAATTTATGTTACCTTAAAATTAATTTAAAGTTTAATTTAAAAATGATTGGTATCTAAAATTTATCAATAAAAGAAAAGTATGATAAAAAAATTATAATTATAATAAAAAAGGTTAAGAAAATGAGTATAAGAAGTAGTCGGATTTCTCAAGATTTTGCAGGATTAAAAAAGTTACTCAAGGATGGTACTATTATTCAATTAAAACCTTTTAATCCAAAAAAGAAAAGCATTGATCATTTAGCAATTACGCTCAAAGGACCTAAAAATACAGCATATGCAGGAGGCTTGTTTAAATTGGAGATGAGTTTCCCTGCTCAATATCCTAAGCAACCACCATTTGTAAGAATGCACACTCCGATATGGCATCCAAATTTTTGGCCAAAACCAAATGAATATAAGGGACAGAGAAATATTTGTTTAGCATTAGTGGATCCTTCTTTAGCAGGTAAAAAAGGAGGATGGAGTCCTTCAAAAACTGCTGTCACCATTGTTCAAGCCATAATCGCTATGTTAAATACCAGTGGTAAATATGTAAATCCTACTGATGTGTTTAATAAGAAAGCTGCAATAGAAATGATGAAAGATCCAAAGTTTTTCGATAAAAAAGTTAAAAATTTAGTAAAGAAGTATGCAAAGGATAAATGGTGAATCTAAATGAATGAAGATGATAAGGTTAATATCTCGATTAAGGAAGCAGTTAAACAAAAAATTAAAGAGAAAATTAAAAAAGAATTACTTGAAGAGATATATAATGAACTAAAGTTAGAAGAAGAATTAGAGGAAGAAATAACATTTGAGTTAATAGATACCAAACCGTTAGAACACTCAGAAAGTATTAAGGAAAAACTCGAACCCATTCCTATGGTGCCAGTAAAAACTACCGCTAATAGTAATAAAATTAAAGCACAAATTGTGATAACTGTTAAAGCTGTTCTAAAGATCGCAAGTCATTCTTTAAAGTACGCTCACTCTAAAATTCCAAGAGAAGATTGGGTTGAAGTGATCGGCTTGTTGGCAGGAAAATACGATAACGCAAAGGGAGTGTTATATGTTGAAGATGCTTATCCTATGGGTCATGGTACAGCTGTCTACGCAGAGATTAATGTTGAAAGGAATCGAAAGTCTGGTCATGAACGAGCGTATGAAGAAATTATCAAAAAGGGGTTATTCATTTGTGGATGGTATCATTCTCATCCTTCCTATGGTTGTTTTATGTCTAGAGAAGATTTAGGAACTCAAGCACGGTATCAAAAGTTATGGGATAAAGCTATAGCTTTAGTTATAGATCCATATCAAATTAATGGATTATCATTAGGATTTGAAATATATCGTGCAAATTTTAAAACTAAAAAATGGTTTTCGGTACCTTTTGACATCAAGGGGTACTTAGACGTAAAAATGTTACCTGAGATATTAGACTTTATGAATCCAATAATTGAGGGAAGAGCAGCCTATTTAGAATATGATGAAGAATAATTTTTGAGTTGAAAGGGGTTAATTAAATCATGGTAAAAAAGAAGGGAATAGCAATAATATTTATTCTATTTCTCCTAATAGGACTTATCCATGGTTTAATTTCAATTTCACTAAATATTTCTTTAACCTGGATATTAATTGGATTGTGGATAATAGTTTCCTTAAAAATTATAGAAAATATAAGAAGACATCGCGAGTTTAATTCTCCTCATAATACTGCCTTTTTTGTCGTAATCCCTTTATTCATGGGGATTTTTTATTCCATTTGGGGCTATTTTACGGGTATTTTTGGAGAAAATCTTATCGAAGGTTCGAATCTTTATTTTAGTGGTTGGAGTCTTATTTTTGGATTTCCTTATGTAACATATGGTTCCTACTCATTATATCGTTGCTTTAAGAAATATAATGTTATTTATTTTGGGGCAAAATCTATAAAAGCTAAGACTTTTGGATTTATTTTAGCTTTTGTGGTACTTAGCTTCATTATAACTTATTGGATAATATTTTATTCAATATTTGATTATTTTGAGACAATATTAATACCACTTCATTTGTCGTTAAATCTTAATCTTTTGATTTTATTTATTAGTTCTATTTTAATATTAACTATATTTGGATTTTTTGCTTCACAGAGAAGTCTACCTGCATTAACTAATGATTATATAGAACAACGAACGAGAAGAATAAATTCTTTAGCGAACGCTTCACCCTCATCTTTGCCCAGAACTCAGAGACGACAAGTAACAAATAGACACTCAATCCAAACGCCCTCCAGTAAAACTGAAACTATTGCTTCAAGAACTCGAACTAATTCCTCAAGAACTACTCCAACCTCTCAAAGAAAGACTCAAAGGACCAAGATAACTTATAAAACGAATTCAACAAGAAAAAGCTCTGGAACATCACAAAATCGAGGAAAAAAAATGCGAAATTTAGATATATACAAACCTATAGCAGCATTACTTTCACCAGAAGATTTTAAATGTATTTTCTGCTTTAAATTACCAAAACTCCCCGAAGATAGAAGTAGAGGTATCATTTTATGCCCAAATTGTAAATATCCTGCACATGCAGATGAGTTCAAAGATTGGGTAAGAACTTCGAATCTCTGTTCAAGATGCAGTACACCAATTTCCTCTAGCTTCAGAAACAATCCTAAAATTATTAGTGTAAAAAATTATATCGTAATTTATAAATACTTTTTAAACAAGAAAAATAAAAAATAGATGTATGTCCTACTAAAATTTAGTGGGGTAATTTTACGCTTTTGGTTAATTCTCCTATTGTAGTTTCTAATTCAGAGTATACGTTATGGGGGTGAATCGACTCATAACTTTCAATTTTAAAAATTATTTTAAAATTGTCTTCTAAATTGGGAAAATTGCGTAAAATGAAATTTTTTGCCATTTCTCTTATAACATCCTCAGCAAATAGAGGCTTTAAATGAGCAGTTCTCACTAATTTTGCCTCTTCAGGTCGCTTTAATACTGATTGCATTTTCCCACTCATGGATTCTTCGATTACATCAATTATATCTAAAACATCAATTTTATGGTGGTTTAAATCTTTGATTTGCACAATAATTGTTCCCAATGATCTCTGATTATGAGAACTAAAAGGTAAAATATTTAGCAATTTTTTGACGATCTCAGGTGACAAATCGATATCTTTTCTATTTTTAATGATTTCCTCAGCATATTCCTGACTCATTTCCTTTGCACAAGGGCATACAGTCATTCCTAAAGCGCTCGCTCCGATATAATAATTGAAATCAATGCTCTGATCTTCTTTCTTTATTGCTTTAACAGATGAACTTATATCATATGCCTTTTGAATAGTTCGTTGTTGGTCATCCTTAGCTAACACAATTATCTTTCCTTCAAGATTTACATGCACTTTTTCTGTATAAGGATGTTTTTCAAGTAATTTCCTAGCGATTCTATCTCCAACCGCCTCAACTGAAGGTGTTGATTTAAAAATTACCTCATTAATTATCTCTTCAATTGTTTCTGAAGTTCTCGACATATGAATTCCTCTTTGTTGAGCAGGAAGGGAAATTAAAGCAGAAATTTTAGGATAAAAAGAATATTTTTTATTCTGTTGAACGATATCAACCTTTTTTTCAACACCTACAATACCCACTTTATCAATTGATATATCAATAATGGAACCTGAATCTTGTAAATCTTTTTTAAATTGATGAATTCATAACCACCGATTTTTTCTCTATTTATAAAGATATCTCAATTTTTATAATATATATTCGATTATATTATTTTTTGAAATGATAGAAATAGAATTTTAGTAACTTATGTCTAATTTAATAATTAAGAGTGATTTTGGGTTTATAGGTGAGGATTTAGAGCTAAAAGCAGAGATATCCATCACCATCAACGAAAAAGGAAGGATTAAAGATATAGATTGTAAAGATATAGGGGATTCAAACAACATAAAATATAATGAAAATTCCTCGTTAATTATTCCGGGATTAATTAACTCTCACATTCATATTGGTGATAGCTTTGCGAGAGAATTAGGATATAATAAACATTTAATTGATGTTGTTGCGCCACCAAATGGATTAAAACATAAGCTTTTGAATACTGTTGACAGAAATCTTATGATAAAAGGTATAAAAACAGCTATATCTGAAATGTTATCATATGGAATTACATTTTTCATTGATTATCGGGAAAATGGTTTGGATGGTATTAAGATACTTCAAGAAGCTCTTAAAGATACTTCCATTAGAAGGATGATACTAGGAAGACCGAATTATGATAAAGAGTTAGAAACGATATATAAGGAAGCCGATGGAGTAGGGTTTGCAAGTTATAATCATGTGTCAAATAAAATCAGAGAGAAACTTAAACTAATAAAAAAGACAATTCCCGGAAAAATTATATCTTGTCATGATGGTGAATTAGAAAGAAATGAGGAATTATTCGATAAATTAGTTAACGATAGGTTAATTAATGTTATAATCCATGGTACTCATTATAATGAGCAAGATTTAGAGGTAATAAAACAAAAAGCCATTTCATTGGTATTATGTCCTAAAAGTAATGGATATTTTGGATTGGGATTTCCTCCGATTTCCCAAATTATTCGGCTGCGTATTCCAATAAGCATAGGAACTGATAATGTGATGGTAAACAACCTTGATTTATTCGAAGAATTACGTTATTTATATCGGATATACAGGGTATTAGATAAGGATAAAAAAAATCCACTCTTACCATCCAGAGAACTACTAAAAATGATTACTATTAATGCTGCGAGAAATTTCAAAATAGAGGAAGATCATGGTTCCATATCCAAAGGTAAGTTTGCAGATTTTTTTAAGGTAAATCTAGCTGCAACTAACTTTTACAGCATTTTTACAAATACAGCGCATTTCTGTGACTTATTAGTTCAAAGATTAAAGTCAAATAACATTAGCAAAGTATATATTGGAGGTAAGACGGTTTATGAAAGAGATTGAACGCCCTTATATAATTTTAAGTTGTGCAATGACTATAGATGGAAAAATAGCATCTAAAATAGGTGATACCGAGTTATCTGATGAGGAAGATTGGAGAGAGGTACATAAACTTAGAAGCAAAGTGGACGCAATCCTTGTGGGAAAAGGGACAATTATAAAAGACAATCCGAAACTTCATATTAAATTTGTAGATCATCAAGGATATTACAGATTGGTTGTAGATAGTAACCTTTCAATACCTATTGATGCACAAGTTATTAGGTATAAACCAGATCTCTATCCTACAATAATAATTACTACTGAAAATATAAAGTTGAATAAAGTTGCTCAATATGAAAAAGCAGGAGTTAAGATTATCAAATCAGGCAAACAAGAAAGGGTAGATATTATTAAATTAATGCCTTTACTTTATCAAAAAGGAATTCACAAAATATTATTAGAAGGAGGCGGTAATCTAAATTGGAGTTTTATTAAGGCGAATTTAGTAGATGAATTGCGAATAACTATAGCTCCTTGGATTATTGGTGGTGAAGATGCGGTAAGTATAGTTGAAGGAGATGGCTTTTTAAAGATGATTGAATGTCCTAGGTTTAGATTAATAGAAACGAAACAATGGAATAATTATATTACCTTATTTTATGAAAAGGATTATGAATGAAGAGAAGAATCAGATCGAGAAATTAAAGACTTTAAGTTTAAAGAAACTAAAAACTTTAGTAAAAGAGATTAAATCACAATTACCAGAAAAGGATCAGAATATTATTACCTATTCTAAAAATTTTACTTTAGTTCTTTCAACGTATTGTTCAAATAGATGTAGTTATTGTTATTTTAATCATAGAGTTCAGAAAGAACAAGAAGATGATAATGTAACTCTATTAGAAAAAGAAAAAATAGTATCTACTTTATTGATCGCAAAACAATATGATTGTAAAGAAGCTCTTTTAATGTCAGGAGAGTGTTCTGATCATTTTAAAGAAGTAAGAGAGGAATTATTAAAAAGTAATTATCAAAGTTTTATTGAATATGTAAGCAGTTTATGTGAAAGGTTATTACAACAAAATTTCTTACCCCATACAAATATAGGTACTCTTAATTATCAAGATTTAAAGGAGTTGAAAAATTACAATGCAAGTATGGGATTGATGTTAGAAAGTACAAATAATAAATTATGTAAACCAGGAGGAGTACATCAATATTCGCCTGATAAGTTACCTGAAAGAAGGATAAAACATATTGAAGATGCAGGTAAACTGAAGATACCATTTACTACTGGATTATTACTTGGAATTGGAGAAGCAATTGAAGATAGACTTAATGATTTATTTCTCATTAAGCAACTCAATGAAAAATATGGCCATATCCAAGAAATTATTATTCAGAATTTTATTCCACATCAAGGAATTTCATATGAACCAAAGCATTTAATCACAATAAAAGAAACTTTAAGAACCGCTGCTTTAGCAAAAATCATATGTGGAAATGATATTTCTATTCAAGTACCTCCAAATTTAATCAGAGAATATGAAAGCTTTGCTATTGATCTTGGGATAGATGATTTTGGTGGTATATCTCCATTTACTAAGGATTATATAAATCCCAAACATCCATGGCCTCAAATTACATACTTAAAGGAAATATGTGAATCCAAAGGGGTAATCTTTAAAGAACGATATCCTATTTATGATAAATTTATAGAAAAATCTGAATTTTGTCCAGAAAGTATTAAAAATACAATTAATAATATTAAGCAAAATGAATTGCAGAGAAATTATAATTGATCCTAAAATTAGGTCTATTTTAAAGAAAGCGGAAGATTCAGAGGAAATTTCTCCTCAAGAGGCTTTAGTTTTGTTAAAAGTTACGGGGAAGGAGTTTTTCGGGTTACAGCAGACCGCAGATCGTTTATGTTTGGAAAAAAAAGAAAATATTGTCACTTTCGTGATCAACCGGAATATAAATTTTACTAATATATGTTATCAAGGTTGTAAATTTTGTTCATTTAGCGTTCATAATAAGCATGAAGAGGGGTATCTGTTAACAATTGAACAAGTAAGAAATAAAGTAGAACAAGCTAAAGATGTTGGTTGTACTGAGGTATGTATTCAAGGAGGAATTAATCCAAATTTAGATATTGACTATTACTTAAATATTCTTAAAACGGTTAAACAAGTTGATTCTAAGATCCATACGCACGCTTTTTCACCTCAGGAAGTATATTCCATGTCAAATTTATATCAAACTTCAATAGAAGAGACATTAAAAGAATTAAAAAGTGCAGGGTTGGATTCTATGCCGGGGACTGCTGCTGAGATATTAGTAGATAAAATTAGACACATAATCTGTCCAAATAAAATTAAAAGCTCACAATGGATTGAAATCATTAAACAAGCTCATATCTTAGGGATTCCCACAACTTCTACAATTATGTACGGTCATATTGAAGAACTAAAAGATCGTATTAGTCATCTTGAAATTATAAGAGAGCTACAAAGAGAGACAGGTGGATTTACAGAATTTGTGCCACTTCCATTTGTAAGAGAAAACCCCGCATTATCAAAATTACCTGAATTTCCTTTAAAGCCCAGTTATGGTATGGCGGACTTAAAATTATTTTGTGTAGCACGCTTACTTTTTAATAATTATATTGATAATATTCAGTGTTCATGGGTTAAATTAGGTCCAAAATTTGCCCAAGTTTCTCTTAATTATGGAGTAAATGATTTTTCTGGAACTCTAATGGAAGAGAATATTTCTAAAAGCGCAGGAGCAGAATTTGGAGAATATTTAGAACCTCAAGAAATAATAAATATCATTAAAGATGCAGCAAAAAAACCAGCGCAGAGGGATACTCTTTATAGAATTTTAAGATATTTTTGAAACTTAAAGATAAATTAATAATTAATTTTTTAATTTAATCTTGTAGGAAATTTAAAATGTATCGTTGAGCAATAAGATCTGAGCTGATTTTTCCAAGGACTTTTCCTTCTAATACTATAGGCATGGCTGAAATTTGGTATTGTTCAAACTCTCTAACAATATCTAGTATAGAAAGATTTGGAGATGCAGAAATAACATCTTTTGTCATAATTTCATTTACACTTGCATCACAAACACCTTCAGCAGATGCTTTAGTGATATCCCAGTCCGTTACAACGCCTACAAGTTTTTCATTTGATATTACTGCTATAATTCCGCTATTATTATCAATCATGGACTTAGCGGCTTCCTGGATCGTAGAATCGGCTTCAATTATCGGAATAGAGATCATAATATCTTTAGCAGTCAATTCACTCTCTTTAGCTTTTAATCGTTGCAAACTTATCTGCTCAGCAGCTTGAGAAGGTAAGGTATCAGGCGATTTTGTTAAAATATCAACTAATTCAATCATATTATGATGAATTACATTTTTTCGATATTCTTCTCCTGCTCTTAAGCGTTTTTGAGAAAGTTGAACAAATTCATCCGAATGATCTTTAAGCCATTTATTTACCGCATCTTTTTTACCTAATAATTTTTCAGGAATTTGAAGATGTTCTGGAGTTTTTACAATATGTTCTTGAGCAGCAAAAATTACTCCACCTGAATTTACTACATAATCATTTGCGATCATAACACCCTTCTCACGATATACTATTTGTTCCATGCGTGTTCTTGCTGCTTTTCTATTTGGATCTGGGGAGTAAGTATTTGCGCCCTCAATGATTATATTCCATTTTCCCATGTGATCAACAATCATTGATGCATTATCAGAAGGTCTAACTCCAAGATAATTAAATATTGGGGCTGCAGGAATAAAGCAAAACGCATCCTCACGTAATAGATCATTCGAATTAGTTGAAAATTTAACGGGATGTTTATGTCCCTCTGAAATCATTTTTTGTTTAAAATAGATGTTTGTAACAAGGCCTTTTTCATACCATAAATCAAATAGATCTTCTATTGGGAGCCCAGATTCATTATATAGATATCCCTCTAAATCACTTATCCCTATCACTTTCACTTCTGGAATCCAACTTCTTAATATTCTTGCTACGTGAGCACCAACAGCTCCAAATCCTTGAATTAGTATTGTAAGATCTTTACTTTCAGGTAATTCTAGATTTTCAAATTGAGATAAAACTCTCATTCTTGGAAGAATTTCTAAAAGTGTCTGAAGTGCGGTCACAACACCTCCCGCAGCAGCTCCTAGCTCGTCTATTCTATTTCCACCCATATCTGCAGTCTTAGAAACAGCACTATCAAGCCCATTTTCAATCGCAATTAATTTCATATCCGCATCATTAGTACCTACATCCGGACCGGGGACATAAATCTCTTTATATCTTCTAATTAATCGTGCAAATCCTCGTACAATTTCTTCATGAATTTCTAGGGGTAAATCCCTTTCAGCTACAATTCCAGATTTGCCTCCGCCATAAGGAAGATTCGCCGCAGCATTTTTTAAAGTCATACCGCGAGCTAAATTATGGATATCAGATGGAGTAATGTTAGGTAACATTCTTATTCCTCCCATAGAGGGTTTTCCCATTGAAAGATTATCTACGATTACAAAACCTCCGATCTCCAATTTTGAGGTCTCGTCCCATATGCATGCGACTAACTGTGGCCCCAAAGAGTCTCTAATAATTCCTAATCTTGATAATAATTGCTCATCAATATTACTAAACTCTAAGTAGCATTTTCCGTCCTCTTTTTTAAGACGATTTTTTAAGGTAATTTCTGGAAGTCGTTCTTTAAGAAATCTATCCATTGCTTTTGGTATCATAATTATTCAATAAAATCTGAATTTCATTTTTTAAATCTAATTATATTTTCATATATGAGTCTCTTAAATTTAAAATTGTTCTCTATTAAAAAATGTCAAGTTAAATTAGAAATGTTAAATGTTTAATAATAGAGAGTAGATGATGAAGGGATCAAAAAAATTATTACTAATAGGTATTGATCAAGCTATTCCTTGTTTGCTTAATAAGTTCCTTAATACTAATATCTTACCTAATATAGCTAAACTTCGGGAAAATGGAGTAATGACAGAAGCGTTTTCTTGTCCTCCGTGTGATACGCCAACTAATTGGACTACAATCGCAACAGGAGCTACAACTGCTATTCATGGAGCAACCAGTTTTTATATGCATAATTCCGGAGATTCTTTTGAAGAAGGATTAAAATTTCGATCTAGAACGCAATTATCTCGATATTGTAAAGCGGAATATATATGGAACGTTGTGGATAAGAGTTCATTAATTCCATTTGTATTTAATTACCCTTCAGGATGGCCAAGTAATTTTAAAAAAGGAGTTATGAGTTTATTCACTTGGGAGATACCTGAATCATATCCTATATTGATGTCTCCATCAAAAACATATAAATTTGATATAGAAGATAATAAAAAGTCAATCCAACTAAATATCAGTATTAAAAATAAGAATATTAAATGCAATTACAATAAAGAGGTATTCTTGATCAATTTAAACGGGAACAAATTTGATGCTTTGAAACTATTAATAAGTGAGAAGTCAGGATGGCAAACTATTAGGGAAAAGGAATGGAGCAATTGGATAGAAGTAATCATAAATACAAAATTTGGTCAATTACCTTGCTTATTTAAAATAAAGTTACAAGAGATAGATTATGAGGAAAAATATGTTAAAATTAAACGCTCTACTGTATATAATATTAAAGGTTGGGCATACCCTGAGACTTTTGGTGATAAATTAATCAAAAATGTTTTTGAATATGATTTACCCGAAAAACATGATGTTGAGTTTATGATGTATGATGGGATAAAAAAGTACTTAATATCTGCAAGGGAAGAAAGTTTAACTTTGGCTCAAACTATAAATTTTGCTAAAACTGATTTTAACTGGGATGTATGTTTTTTTCATTATCATCCTTTAGACACTATTAATCATAATTCTCTTGCATTTTTATTTAATAAATCACCATTTTATGAGGAGGATAAAGCCAAGAAAACACTCAAGAATGTTGAAACTGCTTATAAGATCGTTGATGAGCTTATTGGTAATTTATTCAAAACTTGTGTCGATCAAAATACTATTGTTTGTTTTGTTTCAGACCATGGGGCAATCCCTATATGGAAAATATTAAATCTTCCTCATTTTTTTATAAAGTCTGGGTTACTTAAATATAAATGGAGTTCTAAAGAAAATTGCTATATTATAGATTGGAAAAAAACAAAAGTATTCCCTTATTTAGAGCCACCCTTTATTTGGATTAATTTAGAAGGACGAGATCCAAAGGGAATAGTAAAACATTCTGAATATGACGATTTAATAGATGAAGTTATCAAGATACTTTATGATATAAGAGACCCTTACACTAACGAAAAATTGATTGATTTGGCAATAAAAAAGGAAGATGCTGATTATCTTGGTCTAAATGGTGAAAGAATTGGTGATATAATATATTTTTTAAAGCCCCCCTATAGTTTATTCGATGGGAATCTAGAGATGCTTAATGCCTCTCGCCTTTCAAAAAACCTTTTTAATAAACCAGAGGTTTATAATTCCCAATCATTTTTTGGAGCACATGCTTATTTCCTTCCGGAAACTAAATTTGGAGAATATTCAATCAGCGTCCCATTGATTTTATCTGGACCAGGAATTAAAAAAGGGGAGATGTTGAAAAAACCAGTAAATCTTGTCAATTTAGCACCCACATTTTCTCATTTATTGCAAATTCCGAAACCCAAAGATTCTCAAGCTAGGGTTCTTTATGAAATAATGGAATAATAATAACGAGAAACTGGATTTTTTGAATTCTAAATATTATTATAATTTAAGTAAAGTGTATAATTTAATAATATTAAATTAATTTTGGAGATCTTATAAAAATGGTTACTTTAATAGCAACTCTTAAAATAAAAGAAGGCAAAATGCCTGAAGCCATTCAGGTACTTAAAGAGATGACAGCAAACATAAAATCATCTGAACCTGGAACTTTGGAATATATCCCTCATACGGTAAAAGGAGAAGGATTAGAAAATACAATACTTTTCTATGAAAAATATGAAAGTGAAGAAACAATGAAATTCCATAGTAAAAATTTAGTTAAAACAGCAATTAAGTTAGCTCCGCTTTTAGATCCAGGAAGGGATATTAAAGTCTGTAAAGAGATTATTTAAGTTTAGTTAATCTAAATTTTATTTATTTTTTTTAAATAATAACTCATCTTGAATATATGGTCTTCCGGTATATAAACAAAGCTCTGCTTTACTTAATTCTCTCCCTAAGTAATTTAAATGATAAATATCATCGGTTATGCGTAATTCCATAACCTTTTTACTTAAAGTTTCTGCATTCTTTCCTATTACAAGATTGAGTAGCTCATCGTTATTAGAATAAAATAATATATAAATTTGTTTTGAATAGTGGTCCACAAAAAACCTAAAATAACCTTTTTTATCAGAAATGTAATCTGGGTTTTCAGGATCGACGAAAATGGCTTTTGTCTCATCAATTTGAGGGAAATCCTGACTAACTTTTCCCTTTGCTTTAAAGATTGAAATGCCATGATTAATAGGAGGTGTTTTTTTACATTTTGCTAAATAATTAAGTTTAATAGATTCTTTTAATTCACGAACTCCACCCATAAGTTTTATACTATGTTCTACGGTAAATAAAACTCCCATCTCTAATTCTATTGCTATACAAGCTAATAATCCATTAATACCGACGGAATCAATATCCATTAATTCAACAACGTTTGAAATTCCGAAAAATAATGGTATTTCAATACTTTTATCTCTTATTTGAGAGACTTTCTTTTTATATAAAAAATAAGCTTCCAAAGAATTTGTAAACCCAGGACTTATCGGAGTCTCAAGTAGAGGATCAGCTATCAGTTTTTGAAATCCCAGATTTTGCAATTCCTCCGTAAAGTAAATTAAATTTTCAACTCTTAATGCAGGTTCTTTTGGAAAATACGCTGCTTTAATATTCGTGGGAAGAATTACAATCGGTATATCTTTTGGAATATTTAGTAGCTGTTTGTAATTTCCTTTATCAAAACTTAGAACCATATCAATCCCTTCATCTATTGCGGACCTTATTTCTTCTTTTTCCATAGAATCTATACTTATTAAAGTATTAAATTTAGATTGAATGAGATTAATAACTTCACGAACCCTTTCAGGATTAGGTTTATTAACTATACATCCTATATCAATAATATCTGCTCCTGAGTCTAAATAGTGCTTCACTTTTCTAAGTATTGACTCATTTGTCTTCTCTGGACAATTTACTATCTCAGCTATTATGGGAGGGGGTAAATCGCGACCAATTATTAAATCGGATTTTTGCCTATTAATATAAAAAGTATGAGTGCCAATATTTTCTTTAGCTAATTTAATTTTTTCAGATAGGATATCATTATATTCTCGAATTCCAGATAATTGAATTAATTTATTAGCTGCAATATTGGTAGATAATTGAATTGAGTCTAAATTATTTAATATAAAAGGTAAATCAGACGCAAATTCTGGGCCTTTTTTAATTTCAATTGAAAATTCTTTTTCTAGATTAAAAGTATCCCATTGAACAAATCCAGGCAATAATATAATATCATAATTAGATTTGGAGATTTTTTTCAAAATCTCTTTAGTTAAATCTTCCGATAGAAAGGCTGAAATTGTAATAGGTGCTTTGTATACTTCGATTTCATTCTTATGTATATCTTTTATAAGGTTATTAATTATGGGATAACTATTAAGACCGGTTATAATTAATATTCTTTTAATCTAAATCACTTAATAATCTCTCTTTATTGAATGGAATATAAATATCGTCTAATATTGAGCCCTTAGCTTCTCTAACTCGTAGATTATTTACAATGGATTCAAATTTGCCTCCCAATAAACCGTTAGCTATAAAGGCTGCTCCTTGGGCAGCATGTTTTGATAAATGACTATATGATTTCATTAGTCTTACTGGAGCAATTTCACTTAAATTATTAATCATTTTCTGATCTAAATATTTTAGTTCTGCTCCTCTCCCTGCTATTAAAATTTCACATATCTTTTTTCGGTTAGTAAATGAAGCGGAGATACCATAAACTGCTTTTTTAACATCTGATAAATACGCTTCAAGAGCCATCTTAGTTTGGTCATCCTTTTGTGCTAGTAATATTATCTCATCTAAGCTCAAATCTTGATAACCTGCAATAAAAGACACCCCGCCTTTATAAATATTCTTCTTTTTTATGTCTTTAATTAAATAAGCTAACTCTCCATCAAGACTACCGCATGCTCGAAATCCCATTATATTTGATCCTCCAATACCGTCGATGATTTGACCATTTTCAATTGCAAGTACAGCAGTAAATCCGTAACCTATTTCTACCATGATAAAATTTACGTCTTCAGGTCGGTTATTTTTTCGTTCCATCTGATCCCTTATACCTGTAACAGCAGTACATAATTTATCTGCCGTCCCCATGTCAATTTTGTTAATTTTTCGATAATTTGGAACAGTTGGTAAATGTTTAACACCCGGAACAATAACTCCGGGAATATTTTCAGCTTTAATAAGCCTAAGAACATTACCAAGACCAATTAATTTATCCTTTTCTTTTTTCTCAAATTTCAGTACTGTAAAAAATATATCTTTCTCTGTTAGATCTTTTACACTCTTTAATGGTAACCCAAAACCGCTTGGCGCTACCATTAAATCAATATTTTCCATTGATTTGATAACTGCAATAGCTTTTTTCGGATCTTCAATTAACTCTTTTGATGGTAATGAGGTGTCTAATATTATTTCATCCTCATCTAAGCCACAAAAATCCCACGAAAGTGACCCCGGATCAATTCCAAGTACCCTATACACTAATAATCAGATCTTATATAATGCTCAATTTATAAAAGTTCAATAATTCATTTTATATTTATTAATTTTTAATAGTTCTTCTTAAAATCTAAAGAATAAATTTTAACTAGAAAAAATTAATACTCATATATTTTGATTAATAATTTTTTCCATTGGAGTAAGAATTCTTTTATATATCATTATGAATATGGATTATAAATCTATAGGACTAGAAGAGAATTTATTGTATGAAGTCTTAGCGACAACTTTTTCAATTGAAAGTGAAAATCATTTTGTTCCTAATACGGCATCTATGGGAATTAGAATATTGAATAATGGTTTAATTAGCATGAGCCCTTATCCTTCAACAAAAACTTTTCAGAATATGAATCAAATGCCCCTTATAACGCTTAATTTTGTAGATAATATCTTTTTATACGCTTTAACTTCATTAAAAGGTTCAAATATGCTTTATAATATTAAAGGAGAAAATGAAAATTTTTATGATTATTATCAATTAAAATCATTGACTCATTTTAAAAATCAACTTAAAGCTAAAAAACTCCAAGAAAGTTTCTCAATTCCTTTTATAAAAGATTCTTGGGCAATAGTTATTAGTGAAGTAAAAATGAGAAATAATAGACAAAAAGAAGATGAGTTTGGAATGCTGAAATTAACGGAATTTTTACTAAGCCCAATTTTAATTAAAAAATTTAGAGAATCATATAAACTTTTTAATAGAGCAGAAAATAGTACTTTAGAAACTATAATTTTAGCAACAAGATTAAAGGTTGCCTTCGAAGTAAAAGATAAAAAATCTTTAGATCAAATCAACTATAAAATCGCAGAAAATGTAAAAACAATAAATAGATTTAGTAAAAATGAAAGGGTGTTGAGATCCTTAGAATACATTCAGCAGTATATTGAAAAATTTAAAGATTAATCCTTTACTTTAATGGTTTCAATATACATTAAGGGGTAATTTAGGGTATCAATCCACTTAATAAAGGCAGTTACTTCAGCAGATTCAAATTCAATAATTACTTTAGCATTTATGATTTTTCCAGTTACTTCATCATAGTCAAACTCGGTAGATTTATCACCAGAGATTTTAGTTTTATCAATATCAATTTTCACAAATTTGACATACGGTTGGCATGATATTGCAGCTTCTATTCCTTTTTCAATAGATTCAATAATTGCTGAATCTGAACGTATTGGTATACCACATAAAATGTGATAAAGTGCTCCTAATTTTATTCCAACTTCAAAGCAAGCTCTTTCTCTAATACTCAGGTTAGGATCAAAGAAAGAACGTTCATCAGTAAGAGGCATTAACTATCATCCAAATACTCAATTTTTGCTCCATCATTATTTGGTTTACAGATGTAAATATGACCACCTATAGGTTTCAGACGCATTTGCACTTCTTTTAATAAGGCATTTGCTTCTTCATCGGATTCGACAATTCCAACTATACTTGGACCAAATGAAGACATTGCATATGCTTTTAATCCAAATTCCTCAAAAAATTTAAGGATCTCCTTAACAATATCGTGTTGTAGAGAAATCTCGATTTTCTTGAATCCAATTTTTTGAATACTTTTTAACCCTTCTCCGAAACATTTTAAATCGTTTTTAATAATTCCTGGAATAATTTTCATTAAAATTTGATGAGAAACTTCTGTGACTTCTGATTTAGGTATTGGGGCATTGGATTGAAAAATACTCACTTCTTCATCCCCATAAGCACCTTTTTTTACATTTGGTATAACTAAAACAAATCTCCAATTTTCAGGGATGGGATATCTTAAAATTGTAATTGCAGGATCTACTTCGGTTGATGCTGAAGATGGCAAAAAAGTTTCTTTTTCTTTTCCTATTCCAAAATCATGCCCTGCATCTAATATGAATCCCCCGCTTTCAAAACCTCTCCAGCCTATTCCAGAAGTTCCTCCTCTTCCAACGAGTTTGGTTAATTCATTCGTATTTAAATTATTTATATTCTTTAGTTTGGTTATAGCTCGAGCAATAGCTAAGGATAATTGGGTTTTTGAGCCTAACCCTACGTGGCTGGGGTAATATCGTATAAGATTAAAATGAAAATTTTTATTGCTTATATTAAACGCTTTAAATACCTTTGATGCAATTTCATTTATTACCTCGATTGATTCTCGATAATATTTATTTGCTTTAATTTTGAATTCTTCAGCATTGTTTGAAGCTTCGAAAACAACATTTGGACGGTCTAACATAAGACCTATCCCTCCATCTACCCTTCCCGTGAAACCATTCTCATCAATTAAGGAAAGATGAATACGACAGGGCGTAATTATTCTAATTTTCATTTTATCTTAAATAAGAAAAGTTTCAAACTAAATGTAAGAATCTTTAAAATAATTTAAATTTAATATAAATTCATGGCTTTTTTAATATAATGGAATATAATAGATTTTATTAATGACTAACCTATGATGAAAATTCGACCAAAACAAACAGTTATAAAAGAAACATTCTATATCATAACTTAAAGACTTCTAAATGACTATCCATTAACAAAACTGTCAGGTAGTATATGCCATCTTGATAGTACTTGATGGATTAATGTATTATTTGTTTAAATAATATGATTAAAAGGGTAATGTAAAGTTTAAGTAATTTAGATAGAATTTTTGGGGGTTAATTAAAGATTATCACTATTTTCGTAGTTGAGGATGACCATTCCTTAAGGATGCTTTATGAGAAAGCCCTAGAACTAAATAGATATACTGTTATAGGCGCCGCAAAGGATGGAGACGAAGCAGTAAAAATGTTTGTAGATTTCACTTCTAAACCAAATGTTATTATAATGGATCATCGAATGCCTATAAAAAATGGAATTGAAGCAACGAAAGAAATTTTAGAAAGATCTGATAATCCAAAACCCAAAATTATATTTGCGAGCGCTGATCTTTCAATTAAAGAAGAGGCACTAGCGATTGGTGTTTCATGTTTTAAGGATAAACCATTTACACTAGAAAGATTATTTAGTAATAATGAAAAGGTAATAGCTAAGGATCAAATACTAAAAATTCAAAGTTGAAAAAAACTATGTTAATTTTTTTTTAGTTTTATAGTAATAATTTAACAATAAGATCCTAAATTCTATATATTTTCTATTCTTTATTTTTATGATATTTAGAAAGAATAAATTTGATTCAAAAGGATAAATCAACGTAAAAGGCGTATTTTTTTGAGTGATTTGGAAGGATTAACTAGAAGATTATTAAAACGAGGAAAAAATGATGAAGAAATTATTAATAGAATTATCCAAGAGTACCTCGATTTTAAAGATATTAACGAAGATGAAGCTAAAAAATATTCTAAAGCTATTTTAGATGAATGCAAAAGGAGTGATCTTAGTTATGTTTCTAATCGATTTATTAAAGAGCTTTTAGAAGTTGAAATTGCTGATGTTACTATTGGAAGGCAGGGTGTGGGGTGTAGAGGAGCAGGCGACTTTTTTGTGCATAAATTAATTGCAGAATTATCTGAAACCACACAAAAGCCATTCTTAGCCCCAAATTCCCTCGATGATGCAGGAGCAGTAAAACTATCTGAAATTAAAGGTTTTGAAAAATACGAAGATATTGTTGTTGTTTCAAAGATGGAGGGCATTCATAGTCGTTTAAGCGACTTTCCATTTATTTGTGGATTCCATGTTACAAGAGCATGCTTACGAGATTTATATGTCAAAGGTGCGAAACCAATCTCCATTATGGTTGATGTTCATTTAGGAGATGATGCGGATGTAGGTAAATTGTTTGATTTTATGGCGGGGATATCTAGTATATCAGAATTAACAAATGTACCAATCACCGCAGGTTCTACACTAAGAATAGGAGGTGATATGGTAATCGGAGATCGCTTAGTAGGAGGTTTAAGTGCCGTTGGCGTTCTTACTGATAAGATATTAGCTCGACGAAACATTCAAATAGGGGATAAAATTCTGATGACCGAAGGGGCAGGAGGTGGGACAATTGCTACTACAGCTATTTATTCTGGAAATCATGAAGTCGTAAAAGAAACCTTGAACATAAAATTCCTTGAAGCATGCGAATTAATTCTTGAAAGTGATTATCGTGAGCATATTCGAGCAATGTGTGATGTTACAAACGGTGGATTACGTGGAGATTTATATGAGATCAATTACGAGGCAAATTGTGGTGTATTAATCTATGAAGATAAAGTAAGGAAGTTGGTTAATCCCAATGTTCTAAACTTATTAGAAAAAGTGGGTGTAGATTATTTAGGTGTTTCTTTAGATGCATTATTAATTTATTGTTCTGAAAGTGCTGTAAGTAAGATTATATCAGATTTAAGTAAAATTGATATTAAATGTTTCGAAATTGGTTATGTAGATAACTCAAAAGAAGTGAAAATGATACATATTGATGGAAAAGAGTCGACCATACTCCCTCGTTTTAGAGAATCTGCTTATACTAAAATAAAGCAAGTAATAGGAGAAGATACGCCTGAAAATAAAGATATTATGGAAAAGAAGATTGAAATTGCAGCTCAAAAATCTTTAGAAAAACGCAAAAATATAATTAATTATATTAAAACTAATTCAAAAATAAAAAATTAATAAAAAATTTATTTGGTAAATTTAGACTTTATATTTCTGTAATTTGAAGATTTTATAGAAATCCTCGATTGTTGTAAGACATACTATGACAATTAAAGCAACAAAACCTAACTGATATTCATCATAGAATTCTACAGGAATTCCAACATGAACCCAAGGCTCTGAGAAGTAAGGAAATATAGCTGGATTAAACATTAAATATAGAAACAGTGGTATCCATAAGAATTTAATAACTATTATAAAAACATGGAGTACCTGGTGGGTTTCTGGTTTTCTATTACCGATTATTCCACGGGAAACATCTAAAATACCTTCAATGATCAATAGCAAACCCGCAAATCTGAGAACCACTAAGAAATCAGGGATAAACATAAATGTCGGGAATGGTTGAAATAGTAATAAAACTCCAAATATTAAACCAATGCTAGCAGCAATAACTTCACCAATTGGTTTAATGAAGGGTTTTAGAGGTTTAGCTAGTACTTCTGACACAGGTGTACCTGCTTCAGCAGCTTTTTCTAATTCCAGTTTTCTTAACTTCTGTTCTTTTTTGGATTTAAAATCTTCTGGGAAATATCCTTCCATGGATAAAACTACAAATATAATTGATATTATAACAAATGATGCAAGTAAACCCATTTGGATTCCCGTTACAAATCCATCAATTAATTGTTCTAAAGAAACAACCTCAGTTAAGATGCTAGCAATCATCCCTACTAAATTTAGAATGATAATTACTGTAAATACAATTCCTAATACTCGAGTATAAAGAGGCCACATTTCCTTGGTAATGTAGACTTTTGGTTCACCACGGCGTTTGTACTCTTTAGCTATACTTTTAGGTGTTCCCATCTGAACAATTGCTTTTCTAACTGATTGTTCGGTAGGTTGTCCAGTTTCAGATAATTCTGTTGCTTTCTGCCATATATGCTCTTCTAGTTCAGCCAAAACGTCTTTATGTTCCTTTTTATCTTTTAGCCAATCAGGAAGAGCTTTCTTCACTTTCTTCATAAAGTCTTTAACTAAATCTTCTTTACTTTGTTGGTTCATTCTTATTACCTCGTGATATTAATTCATTTTCAATATTATGCCCACAAACATCGCAAAATCGAAGCTCAACATTAGAGAGATCTATTCTGTTAGCACACATCGGACAGAAGAGATAGCGATCTTGCTTTAAGTTTACATTAACGTCAAATAGTGGTGCGATAGCTTCTGTTAATTTAGAAAAAAATCCCTCTAAATAGTTGAATACTTTTATTCCATAATTTGTCATCGAATAAAACTTTTTTCTTCTTCCCGTCTTCTCTCGCTCGGACTTTATAATCCCGTCCTCTTCAAGCTTCCTTAATATAGGAAATAAAGTTCCTTCCTCAATTACAAGAATTTTGTTCGTAAATTCTAATAAATCTTTTGAAATTTGATATCCATGTACACCTTCATAACTATAACGTTTTATAATCGCCAAAATGCACAACGTAGAAATCCCTCTATTGAGCTCTGACTCTAGTTTAGAGGTATATTCTTGAAATTCTGGATCTAATCCTTTAAGACTTTTTATCATTTCATTCAACTCCTTAATTTATTTTCGTTTTTTATGTGGTTGGAAGGAAATCTCATCTCTTATTGAAACTATTTCTAAATTTAACTCGTTCCTTTTCCATTCGAAAGTTCTCAAAACTATTATTGCAATCAAGAAGATCAATACCACGTAAATATTCTGTGATTGGTATATGTAAGTATAGGTTATAATAGCAGAGCTATGGGCAAACATGGCACTTAATAAATTTTTGCTTGATAGGTTATAGATCGAATCGAATAGAAAAGAATGACTTAACATAATCAGATAAGAATACAAGTTTACTTCTAATCCATTTGCGATATTAATTGGTTGATGCCAAAGCCACCAAAATGAGCCCAGAATTAAGCTTCCAATGTGTTTACCGAATTTATTTTGTAAGTGCCCCAATGCGAACCCTCTCCAACAAGGCTCTTCTAAAATAGGACTTGATAATAATCCCGCAAAAAAAGTTAAAGGAATTATTGCAATTAACCAAAAACCTAAGGTATTCAGAGGGGTAATAGCAAGAATTCTTAATTCTCCTTCATTAATTACCCAATAATTTAATAAGCTTCCACTGATTGTTGTTAATGGTAAAATTAATGCAGCAGGAATTAACCATATTATATTTTTTCCTTTTATTCGAATACTGTCAAATATTTGTTTTATCCCATAACCTCCTTTTGATATTTTGTCAAGCAAGATTAAAACGATTAAAGGAGCGATACCTCCAATACTTTGTCCAATAATTATGGGAACATTGAACTCAATTATTCCTAATCGTCCTAAAGCCATAGGTATCCATATTGACCAACTTGAGAGGAGTGCGATAACTAAGAATAACAGCACTTTATATCTACTGATGAAGTTTTTCATATTTCCAACCTTTTTTTTATAACTTTATAGTTTTTTATAGTATTTTTTTAATACTATTTTATGCATAGTGTGTGATCGATACTATTTAAATCTTTGGATGACTTATATTTTCACAAAATAAGTTTTTTAAAATTAATGAGATTCAAAATTATAAGGAATATTATGTCCCTTAATGAAAATATTAAGAACAAACTTAACGCTCTAATAACTTTTTTAGAGGAGCATAAAGTTATTTTAGCTTTTTCTGGAGGAGTAGACAGTAGTTTATTAGCATATTTGGCGAAAAAATATTCTAAAGATATGATAGCAATAACCGTAGAGTCAATACTTAATCCAGGTGATGATGTTTCTGAAGCAAAAAAATTTGCAGAACTATTTAAAATTCCACAAATCGTTCTTAGAAAAGAAGCATTAAAAAATGAGAAATTTATTCAAAATCCAAAGAATAGATGTTATATTTGTAAAAAAGATATTTTTACAAGTATCTTGAAAATTAGGGATGAAAAAGGTTTTGATATCATAATAGATGGCTCGAATGTAGATGATCTTGGGGATTATCGTCCCGGGATACAGGCATTAAATGAATTGAATATAATTTCACCCTATATTAAATATGATGTTAATAAACAAGAAATTAGAGCGATCAGTAATTATTTTAATTTACCAACCCACAATAAACCTTCTGGTGCTTGTTTAGCTTCCCGAATTCCATATGAAGAGGAAATTACAGAAAAGAAACTGTTAATGATAAAACAGGGGGAACAATTTTTAAGAGAAAGGTTTAATTTAGAACAGGTTCGGGTAAGACTACATAAGGGATATCTTGCCAGAATAGAATTAATACCTCAAGATATAATTAATATCATAAATAAGGCGAATTTAAATATTATTAATCAAAAATTTAAGAGCTTAGGCTTTTGCTATATTACTATTGATTTACAAGGGTTTCGCTCGGGGTCATTAAATGAAGTAATAGATGCTAAAAGTGACTAGATCTTCTAAATTATTATTAGAATATTTAAAACTTTTCTATAGTAGAACAATTAATCTAAAAAAGAGAGATATGAATTGGAAGATATAATAAAATATGCAATTATCGCAGATATTCATGCAAATAAATATGCCTTAGAGAGTTTTCTTAATTTCATTGAAGAAGAAATTCCTGTGGATAAAATCTTAAATATGGGAGATTTTGTCCATATTGGTCCCCATCCAAAAGAAGTTTTAGAGGTTATTTTAAAGGATAAGAGATTTTTAAATGTTCTTGGAAATAATGATCTAATAGTTTTGGGTCAGAGAAAAGAAGAATGGCCCCCTGGGATTGAACAACACAGAGGATGGACATTGGATCAGATTGGAAGCCCTTTATTAGATGAGTTAAGAAAAGTTCCTGACTCTATGACTTTTAAAACTAAAGGAAAAATGATTCTTATGCTTCATTCGCATTTATATTCTTTACCTAATCGTTCAATACGGGATAATATTCTATTATATCAAGGAAAATCACTAAAAGAATTTGTAGATGATTATCCGGATGCTGCTGATATAATTTTACTTGGTCATACACATGAAAAAATGTATCTTGTCACCAAGAATAAGATTTTTATCAATCCTGGCTCACTTAGTTTAACTAATAAATCCAGTATCTCATTCTGCTTGATGGAATTCGATTCTGATGACATTAACGTTACATTTAAAAGTATTCCATATGACAGCTCTCAACTTAAAAATGATTATGAGTACCGAAATGTTGCTGAAAGAGAATTTTTACTCAAATATTTCTATCCTTTTATATAAGGCAATTTAATTAATTATACTTTAAAAAGTAAATAAATAGAATATAAAAAAAAAGAAAAAAATTATGAATTTAATAAAAATCCTTTTTTAATTTGGAAATTTTTCCAACTTTATAGAAATTTCCAATAATTCCACCAATTGTACCTATAATAATAAGTATAATTACCCAAAAGTAAATGATATATATCATACTTGTAGGATCAGAGGGAATTGATGGTATTATACCTCCAGAGAATAATGAGATTGGAAAAATCTCAGGTTGATTAAGAAGTAATAACCATATCGGTATATATGCAAAATTATACAATGCTATGACAACTAACATTACTTGTTGCCCAGTATAATTGCTTACACCAATAGCTAATCTAACTAAATCGAAAATACCCCCAAGAAATATTAAAAACCCGAGTAATTTTAGCCAATCTAAGAAACCTTGTCCCATTAAACCCAAAACTGCAAACGGTTGAATCAAAAGAATTAATCCAAAGATAATTCCTGCAACTGAACCAAAAATTAATTCTCCTAGAGAAACAGGCTCCTTCTTCTTTAATTGCCTTTTTGCTTTAGCTTCTGCCATTTTTTGTTTTCTTTTTTCTTTTGCCTCAGCCAGTTTGCGTTTACGAAGAGCTGCTGCTTCAGATAACTTCTGTTCTCTAATTAATTTTGCTTCTTCTAACCTAGTTTCAACCTTAATTCTTGCTTCTGCTATTTTTTCTTCTCTTTGAGTTTTAAACTCTTCTAATCTGTATCTTGTGTATTCTCTCACTTCTTCTAATTCTGCCTCTGTTAAATGGAATGGAAATATGAGTGCTAATCTACCTGGAACAATTCCAAAATCTTCGGGTAAAAAACCCTCCATTGAGAACCACACAAATGCAATCGTAATTACAACTGCAGCAATTAGACATCCAATCCAAATTCCAGAAAACATATTTCCCAATACGATCCACCAGGGAATAAAAAAGAATTGAAATGCGGCAATAATTATATTGATAAAGAAGATTAATAACCAGAAGAAGAATATGGTTCTAAGATAAAATTCAGATAATTCTTCGGTTATGTAGAATTTAGGAGTCCCACGACGTTTATATGATTTGGCTATAGTTTCTGGAGCTCCTAATCTTATCATTGCTTCATTAATACTTTCTGAGGTGGGCTCTATTTCACCAGAAATTTCTTTTGCTTTTTCAATAATTTGAGATTTTAAATCATCTAATATGTTTTGGACTTCTCCTTGTTTCCATTTAAGCCATTCTGGAAGCTTTTTTTTAACTTGTGCTAGATATTCTTGAATAGCATTATTTTCAACAGTACTCATTATTTTTCACTAATTTTTTATATATATATTATTATAAATTACTTTCTATGATGTTTAATGAAGGAACATTAAAAGTTTTTAATAAAATATTTGGAGCCCAATTTTCAATATTTTTTTTTAGAATGGATAAACTAGTTGAACTAATGGGATTAGAAAAAAAAGAAAATATGGATAAAAAGTCTAGAAGAAAATTTGGATCCCATTTCACCTCAATAGAAATTTTTGAGACCTATATTTTCCCTCAAATTAAGAATGATTTAGATAAATATATTTGGGTGGATCTATTTGCAGGGGAAGGCAATTTAGTTTTGCCAATTTTAAAACACATACCTCTTGAAAAGCGTGAGATTTATTTCAGGAATCGGATATTCTTATTTGATATTCAAGAAAATATAGTACAAAAATGTATTAAAAATGCTCAGCTTTATGGCATATCAGAAAATACAGCTAAAGGAAATATCATTGTTAGAGACAATCTTGAAGACTATCCCAAATTTCTATTAAGAAAGAAGTTACCGGTTTTTCACATTACAAATCCTCCCTATCTTTATTTAGGATATATAAGAAAACAAAAAGACACCCAAAAATATCTTAAACTTTTTAATGCACAAAATAATGGTTATCAAGATTTATATCAATTAGCCTTGATGAATGATTTACATAACGGAATAGAAAATTTAATATATGTAATCCCATCTAATTTTCTATTTGGAGCATCGGTATCTAATAAATTTAGGAAAGATTTTCTTCTACATTATACCATATATAAAGTTGTTATTTTTGAAACCAAAGTATTTGAGTTTACAGGTACAAATATTTGCATTACATTTTTGAGGAAGAAACATATTCCAAAAGAAGAAATAATCACATTTCAGGGCATAAAAATTAAACAAGGGAATAAGTTTCTAGAGAAAGAATATAGACTAGATCCTAAAAATTATTATAGAGCAGGTTCTATATTTACTGACTTTTTAAATGCATATCAAACAAAAAAGCCTCTTGAGGTTAATTATTACTTGTTAAAGAAGGAAGTATTAGAAAATAGAGGTCCCTTTGAAATACAAGCTATTGATGCGAATCAATATGCTAATAATAATTATAGAAAACTTCTTCTAAGAGTAAATAAGGAATTAAAGGAGAAAATTAAAAATAATATCTTGTATGTTAGGACACTAGACTCTGGTCGATATGAAGGAAGGGTGGGATTAGGAATTATCAAAGATGATTTTAATGTTTCTGCTATTTACGTTTCCGGTAATACATATAGAACTCATCCAATTCAAATTTTTTTCAAACCGATAATTTCTATTGAATTACAGTTGATTATTCAGAAATATTTTAATTATATTTTGGAAGATTTTAGGAAGAAAACAGATAGTGAATTCTTGACTACTTACAAGTATTCCCAAGCATTATATACACGTAAATATTTAGGATTAACACAGACAAGAAAACTAATTGAAACTTTTCCTTTTAATTCATTAACTTCACACGAGATTGAAATTCTAGAGCAATATATATCTAATGATAAATTTGATAACCTCACAAATTTTTTAATTAATCTTAAAGAGAGGCAAAAATAAACGCAATTAATCCTAAGAAAGCACCTATTTTTAGTAACAAGCTAATTTTTTTAAAATCTCTTTGTTCGAGCGTTTTTTTAAGCATTATTATTATAGCATAAAAAACAACTGTTAATCCAAAGATCATAAAAATCAGAAATAAAAGGGGATTAATAATAGGAGTAATTACTGGTAAAATAAAGAAAATTATTGCAGTCCACGAAAATATTATAGAAAAATATGTAGATTTCTTTATTCCTAGCCTAATAGCAAGTGTTCTAACTCCCTCAATCTTATCTCCTTCAATATCTTCACAGCCTTTGATTATCTCTCTTGAGAGTAATAAAGAGAAAGAAGTAAGGAAGAAGAAATAGATGTAATTGGGAATAACAGAATTATTTAATATTGCTCCATAAAGCATTCCAATTGAAAAAGAAATACTAACGATAACATTTCCTAAAAAACCACTTTTTTTACCCCATTTAGCGTAAATCCAACCTATAAACCCAAAAAGAATTGCAATTATGATATTTAGCATGCCCAAATTAAAAATAATACTATTAATTATGCTTAAACTTATCCCAGCTAAAAAATACAACGTATAAAGTAATCTGGCTTGTCTAAGTGAAATTGCTCCCCTTGGAATTGGGCGAGTAGGTCTATTAATTTTATCTATTTCGATGTCGTAAATATCGTTTATTACCATTCCTGAACCAGCTAAGAAAAAGTAAGTAATTACTCCGAAAATAAGATTAATTACCAATTGTTCAGACGGAATTCCAATTTTAGTATTTAAAAGTCCAATTATAATTGTAAGTGAACCCATCAAGCAATTGATGGGTCGAAGTATTTCAAAAGCGTCTTTAATTCTCATTATAAGATATTTTTTATGGATATTATCTTAGACAATATTTTTTCTTACAATTTTTCCCTACTCTTTTTATTTCATCTATAATGGATTTCAGGGCATTCCCATTATCCTTCAATAAATTATTTTCGAGAAAGGAACCCATTACAATTATATCTGCACCCGCCTCTGCAAAGGATATCGCATCTTCTTTATTAGCTACTCCTCCTCCGGCAATAATTGGAATGTTTAACATTGAAGAACATAATTTTATAATCTCACATGGTATTTTTTGGCTGCCTGATCCTGCTTCTAAGTAAATAAGTTTAAATCCAAAAAGTTCTGCTGCCAACGAGTATGCCACCGTTAATTTTGGTTTTTCTCTAGGTAATAATTTAGCTTTTCCAATCCAACCAGCTGTTGCTCCCGGTTCAATAATTAAATAACCTGTTGAGATGGGTTCTAAATTAGCCATTTTCACAGTATATGATGCTAGGGCTTGTTGTCCAATAATAAAATAAGGATCTTCGGAATTTAATAGGGACATAAATAAAATCGCATCTGCTTCCTTAGATACATTAGAGATTCCACCTGGAAAAATAATTATAGGTAAATCGATTTTTTCTTTGATTGCAATTATGGTATCATCTACAAATCGTTGGTCGAATACGGTACTTCCTCCAATAAGAATCGCATCTGTACCTGCCTGTTCAGCATAATAAGCCATACTAGCTGCTTTTTTAGCAGTCTGCTTTATCGGATCGGGATCGATTAAGGAAAAATGAAGTACTCCTTCATTATTTATCTTATTTATAATGTATTCATAAGTGCTAGTTTTCAAAGTGTTGCTTGTCAATGCCCTACCCATAATTTTCACATAATATAATTAATTTACTTTTTTAGTATTTATTAAAATTTTTCTTATTTTATTATATTCTTGAATAACTCTTAATTTCCATTCTTCAAATTTTGTTAGATCACGTGGAAATTTTTTATACAATTTAGTGATTTCATTCATTCTAATTCTAAGATAATTTAAATCTAACAATAAATCTGGTTTGGAAATGCCTCGAAATGCTTTAGAAACAATGTCTAATATAGATAATTCAATTCTCCCAGTAGAAGAAATTTCAAGAATTTCTTGGCCACTCAATAATTCTTGAGATAATCCAAAATTAAGTTCTTCATTAGAAAGGATTTGAAGCATCATTCTTAGTAAATCTAAAGGCGCATACTCAGCACCAAAACTTGTCATAACTTGGTAATTATAATCCCATAAAAATTTAATGGAGGAATCTTCATTATTTATAGCGTTGAAGGCAGTATTAGCTGCAAAAAATCCAGCTCTCATTGATGGATCAATACCCCCTCCATGTAGAGGATTAACTTGGCAAGCAGCATCTCCGACAATCATAATTCCATTATCTGCACACGACCATAAAGGTCTTCTAACAGGAACTACTCCTCCTCCTGAAGATAAAATTTCATATTTTGAAGTTGTTATATACTGATCAAAAACATTTTTTCTGTACAATTCTTTAATTCTTCCTTTAAGATTCATATAGGTTCCTAACCCTATATTTACGGATGTATTGTTCTTAGGAAAATACCAGATATACCCTCCAGGAGCTTTTTCTTGGTCCAAAGTAATTGAAATATATTCTGGGTCTTGAACTTTGCACTCTTGAGAAGTAATTTTAATTATTTCTCGATAACATAATATAACATCTTCTTTAGAAATTTCTGTCTCAATTAGGTTACTTTTAACTTTTTTTCTTAAAGGAGAGTAGAATCCAGCTGCATCAATTATAACCTTAGCTTTAAGTTCCTCTTTATTTCCGTTACTTAATTTTACTTGAACCCCTTCTACCCGCTCCTTGTTATAAATTAAGCTAAGAGCTTTGGTATCATCAAGGAATTGCTCAACTCCAGCATCAAGTGATTCATTTAGTAATCTCTGACCGAACTCAAACCTATTTACAATGTATCCTGCTTGTTTAGGATCCATCAATGTAATACATTTTTGTAAATTTGGAGCGTATAATTTAGCACCTTTAATATTACAAGATAATTCCTCATTTTTAGGTGGTGAAATCTTGAGAAAGTCAAAAATCTCTGTTCCAATTGCATCACCGCATATCTTATTACCAATTTCATTTCTTTGTTTTGCATCAATAAGACAGACTTTTAAACCATGCTTAGCTGCAAAACGAGCAGCAGTGCTACCACCAGTACCAGAACCAACAACTATTACATCAAAAACTTTTTGGATGGAGCCCATTATTTTTCTTTTATAAAAATGTAGAATTAAAAATATAATATAAATTTAATATCTGAAACGCAATTACATTAAGGTTATTAGAAAAATGATTAAAGTTGTTAGGATCGGTACAGTTAAGTCATCCCAAGTACTAGGAGAAATCAATTCAACTACTGTTGCCAAACTACTTGTTATTAAAGACAATACCAATGCATATTCGAATGAAATATGAATTTGAGTAAAAGGATTTGTCACTCCAAGGATAGTAAACGCGATCATACATAAAATAAAACCACTAATAAAAAAGGCCAATGACCCTTCAAGCGTTCTTGGGGTTTTGATCCAAGGAAACTTAATTTTAATTTTTCCATATCTTTTTCCAATTACCGATGCTAAAGTATCTGAGACTATCATTAATAATATACCCGCAATTGGAAAATATAGCTGTGTGGGAGCAAATATAACAAATAATAACATTAAACCAGTTATTGATAGGCAATAATGAAAAGGGCCTTGCAGGTATCCCACTTTCTCTTCTGCTTCTTCTCCAATTGAATCATACAATTCTTTTAGTTGCTTCACTTTTGATTGTTTGGAACTTAGTAATACTAATATAGTAAGCGTAGCTGCAATTATAACAGACCACCAGGGCCACTCATAATAAGGACTCGAAAAAACTGCAAATCCGGCAAATAAGTGAACCGCTTTTCGAGCTTGAAATTTCGTAATCTTGTTTCTTTTCTTCAGTTGAACAGGTATCAAAATCGCAGCGAATACATATAGATATGTAATAAAAACAATTAAAATGTCAATTACAATACTCATAATTATCATCAAGTAAAATAGTTAATAATGCAGTGTTATTTTTATTTTTTAAAAACAATATCATACTTCTATAAATATTAATTGTTAGAATTAGAAAAAGGATAAAAACCTAACTATAAGTATGACATATAATATAAATTAGAATGACTTCTAACTTTTTACAATAAGTTTTTATATTTATACTCTTGGTAACAATTAATTTTTAGTAAGTATTCTTCTTATTAGCATTAGTAGGGATAATTTATGAATGATAAACCGTTAAAGAAGGATATTCAACAATTACCTTATATGAATATGCATCTGGATTTAGAATCAAGAATAAATGATTTATTTGACAGATTAACTCTAGAAGAAAAGATAAAATTATGTGCAGGAAGGCGGATGTGGTATATCCCGACCATAAAAAGACTTGGTTTAAAAAATTTTATTATGTATGATGGTCCTCATGGTGTAAGACCATCTATAACAGGTGAAGTAAAAGCTACATATTTTCCTTCAGCTATCTGCCGAGCAGCCACGTGGAATCCAGGATTATCAGAACGTTTTGGAATCGCATTAGCAGAGGAAATTCGAGCAGTTGGAGCACATATGATTCTAGCTCCTGGGATAAACATTCAAAGAACTCCGATGGGAGGACGTACATTTGAATATCAAACAGAAGATCCTTATTTAAATAAGGTTCTTGCAGTTGCGGTTGTAAAAGGGGTTCAAAGCCAGAAAATTGCTGCTTGTGTAAAACATTTTATTTGCAATAATCAAGAAACTAAACGGTTTACTGTTAGTTCTGAAGTAAGTAACCGAGCTCTAGAAGAAATTTATTTTCCAGCCTTTAAAGCTACAATTCAGGAAGCAGATGCTTGGGGTTTTATGAGTTGCTACAATAAAGTAAATGGAATTTTTGGCTCAGAACATTTTTATTTACTAAGAGAAAATTTAATGAATAATTGGGGTTTCAGAGGATTTGTAGTTTCAGATTGGAATGCTACAGCGTTCACAAAAACTCAAGACATGATCCTAGCTGGTTTATCACTTGAGATGCCCATGCAACAAAGATATAAGAAAAAAAAATTATTGGAACTTTATCAAGAAGGCAAAATTAACAAGGATTACTTTCACGATAATATTAAAAGAATATTAAGAGTAATGTTCCTTGTAGGACTTTTTGATAATGAGAGTTCTTTGCCTAAGGGAAAAATAAACACGAAAGAACACCAGAATTTGGCTCTGGAAATTGCTCAAGAGGGAATTGTGCTCTTAAAAAATGATAAGAATTTGCTTCCATTAAAGATAAAGAATTTAAAAAAAATTGCAGTAGTTGGCCCAAATAAAAATTTAAAAACTTCGTTAAAAGGAGGAAGTTCTCAGAATTTTCCACCATATGAAATTACTCCACTTCAAGCAATAGAAGAAAAATGTAAAAATAGGATAGTTATTGTTGATAACCCTTCAGAAGCTGATATTACCATCCTTTTTGTAGGACTTAACCATGAAGTGGGGATGGATGCTGAAGGTGAAGATAAAAAAATTTTCAGCTTACCAGACGAACAAATTAGCCTTATTAAAAAAACTGTTAATGAAAATCCAATTACCGTTGTAGTATTAATTAATGGAAGCCCAATTTCGATGGATAATTGGATAGAAGATATACCTGCCGTTATTGAAGCATGGTATAGTGGTATGGAAGCGGGAACTGCAATTGCTAATATACTCTTCGGAGATGTCAATCCTTCAGGAAAATTACCCATAACGTTTCCACATAAACTTTCTGATTCACCAGCTCACGTCTCAAGTAGGACTTTTCCTGGAAATGATAAAGTTTATTATGAAGAAGGTATCTTTGTTGGATATCGCCATTTTGATACTAAAAATATTGACCCTCTATTTCCTTTTGGTCATGGATTATCATATACTACATTTACCTATGAGAATATTAAATCAGATAAAGCTATTCTCTCTGGAAATGGGAATATAATAATATCAGTTGATATTCTTAATGATGGTCAACGCGAGGGTTCAGAAGTTGTTCAATTATATGTAAAGGATGTTCACTCAAGTGTAGAACGCCCATTAAAGGAATTAAAAGGTTTTAAAAAGGTAAAATTAAAGCCAAGAGAGAAAAAGACTATAAATTTCGAATTGAGCAGTGAAGATTTATCGTATTATAATGAAGAAAAAAAAAGTTGGATTACTGAAGAAGGCGAATTTATTATTTTGATTGGCGGTTCCTCACGGGATATACGATTACATATAAAAATTAATTATTCTAAGTAAAAGAGAATATAATTATCGCCATTGATTTCTACTTATTTTTGAAGGAATATTACAATACTTACTCAATAATTGGAGATATGTTTTAATTTGTTCTTTATCTTTATTAAAAATTGGATCAGGTAAACCAAACGTTCTGCATGCTATTATACCCATAAGAGCATTACCAATTTGATTAACATGGAGTCCATCAAGCATTATTTTTTTATATGCTTCAGGATTCTCTTCATAAAATGGTGAAAAATACCTATATTGGTCAATTAAAGAAACAGATTTTTCTTTTGATAACCATCGATTTACTTCAACTAGTTCTGGAAAACGTTTGAATACATCTGGCATAGAATTATAAAGCAAACAATAATATGTTTGAAGGACAGGAATCGTTTTAATCGCTCTCAACTTATCGATTATCAAATTTAAATTTTGCTTATATTCTGTAATGGATAATCCCTTCCAGGTATCATTTCCTCCAATTGTAATTATAACAAGATTAGGATTAAAATCGAGTACATCTCTCTCTAATCTATTAATTAAATCTCTTGCGGTCTCACCTGAGGCACCTTGATTAATAGTGATTACATGTCTTCCAATCCATTCTCTCATAGAAGAAGAAAGCCAAGAAAACCAATTGAAATGACCTAAACTATGCCAGTGCAATTCAGTATTACTTGAACCAAAAGCTATAACTCTTATTCCCTTTTCTTGTTTATTCTTCCATGTTTTGATAATTTCATTTAGAGAAATCATAATTTTTTGTCTAGTATCATTTTTTATACAAATTAAGCTGAAAAATCTTAAAGTATAATCAATTATTAATTTTTATTATATAATTTTTTTTCTTAATTTCAAGTTTCAATGATCTCCTATGATTTTTAATCAAGTCAAGCGAAAGTTAATTAAGGAGAGATTTAGATTTTTTTTCTATGAAATAAGTCTCTCATTTCTATTGATATTTTTTATTTCCTCACTTGAATGGATGATTTTACCAATTGAATTAAATCCTGAGGTATTCGGAATGATTTTTTATATGATTCGAGGTTTAATTGTGTTTTTAGCGATCCCCACAACAATAGTTATGATGAAGAAACTTAGGGGACCTCTTCAAAGTGACTTAAGTGAGGGATCGAAAGTTTCACCATTTAAAAGTCATTTTATGATGTATCAATTCTCAAAAAGTAATTATAAATACCAAATCTTGTATGGGATTTTGTTACTTTTTTTAGTCTTTATACCCATGAACTTCTTCTTATATCTCTTAATTCCAGAAATGCTTTTATATCACTCTTTTTCATTAGGGTTAGATTTACAGAATTCTTATTTGTTAATAAATAATTTTATAATATTTTTCGTTTTATTAGTTATAATACAGGTTTCTATAGCAATCACAGAAGAAACTATATATAGAGGATTTGTTAATAAAAGAGGCAGCGAATATTTTAATCGTATTTCGGCAGTTTTAATATCAGCTTATTTTTATGGGTTCTTAAGTTTATTATATTATTTAGATCCTATAAGTATTAATTTTGATTCTTGGTTTGTTGGTATATGGTTTTTTGCGTTGTTTTTTATTGGATTAATTCTTTCCCTTACTACATTAAGAAAAAAGTGGCTATTTCCTTCTATTTTTGCTCATTCTATTAGTAATATAATAATGGTAAGTATAATTTGGTATTTTCTGAATGGAGGAATATATCTCGAAATACTAATTTTTATTTATTTACCATTATTAGGAGGGAGTTTAATTTTAATTATTTGGCAATATAGAAGAATTAGAGAAAGCATCTTGATTGGAATAAATATGCTTAAGAATTATTTGAAAAATGACGAAAAAGAAGATGAAAGAAATAATGATAAATATTTTCGAATATTTTTTGATATTGTTATTGGATTTTTAATATTTCTAATCGGACTATTGATCACAGTATAAATTATTTTATTAGAACGATTTAAAGATGGTATTCAATGTTTCAAAGAAGAAAAACTCAGTATAAATTTAAAACTTATAAATCTGATGCCGCTCCCTTTTTCTTTTTTATCGATATTTTTCCTCTCGATTCAAATAATTTTGATAGTCTCCGTTCATCAATTTTGGCTAATCAAATTAAAACCAATCCTATAATGCCTTTACCGATGAGAGTTGACCGTGTCTTTAATGGAGAAAGTTCGATAGTTATTCGTCCTAGTGCTCCAATTTCTTTTCCAATAAACGATTCCATTAATGCGATAATCAATCCAATACCTTTTTTCCAATTGGGTTTTGAGAAATTACTTTTTTTTACCGAAATGAGATCTCATGAGAAATTATTTCTTCCCCTCAAACAAGAAAAGGCTAACCAATGGTGGAAAGCTACGAGGTTTCTCTATGGAAATTTAAATCAGATTGAAGAAGATTTTTCAGCCTTCTTAAGAGCCTATTTATATACTATGATAAAAGCAAACGTTAATGATGAGGATATCACCGGTGCTGCGATAGAGTATTGTGAAATTGTAAATAAAATTTGTAAAGAGAAAATGATGAGAAATTCAATCTTAGTTGAAACAAACCAAAATCAAGAGAAAGTTAAATTATATAGAGAAAAAACAGCTAAATATAGGACTAAACTAAAAACAGTCAAAAAAATTGAATATCATCCGGAACTTATTGATATTGAAGTTTATGACCTCTCTGAGAACGGATTTTTAAATCGAGGAGATTTCAAGGAGTTTATTGCAGAGAATTTTGATAATATTGTAATAAAATACATTCCATTATTATTATATGATGATCTACAAGAATGTATGTTACAAAATCTAAATTTACTAGAAACAAATGAAATTGAAGTATTAAATCCCTCAATATTATTAGAGAAGAACGTAATTATATTTAAAAAACCAGAAGAAATACATAATGAAGAATTAAACAAATATAGTTGGTTAAATGATTTAAATGAAGTTGATATTAAATCAATATTTGATTCTATAACTGAAACATTAACTCATTTCAGTAAGAAGAATCAAATAGACTCACTTTAGAGGATTTTAATAAAAAGTTAAAAAAAAGTAAAGTGTTAAGGAAAAAGGGTTATATATTACTTTTATTCAAAGTATTGAGCTCCTTCTTCCATAGCTAAACCTAATATTTCACCATATGCAATAGCATCTTGAAGATTACCTTCGATTACAAGATCGCCGGACATATAAGCACTGGTAGAATCAATTTCCCCACTTGATAATCCTGCCCAAGTAGCACCTGTTGCTGACATTGTAACGCTTGGATCATCTGCTTCTCCTTCTCCATAATCAACATTACCCTCTCCAAGCTTCACCCAATATTTATAATCAGCATCAGTTATAATTAATTGCACCGTCATAAGATCAATATCGTCTAATTCTTCTTTTAAATCTTCACTTTCAGCAGCGATTTGTTTCACAAATTCATACATTTTCAGAGAATCAGAAGGTTTACTTGCACCTTTTTCTCTCATTTCTTTTAATTCTTTAACTAATTGCTCATCAACCATTTGATATTTCAACCTTTAAAAATTATTTAAATTTTTTATTTGAGATATAAAATACAATGTCAATTTATTTTAAAGGTTTATTTTTTGTCATTTTTTCCTTTGTATTAGGGATTATAATAAGTTTAAAAAAAAATCAATCGTGATATTCAAATGTATATAATAATTTAATTAGATTTATCGATTCAATTGATTAATTTAAATGTTAAGGAATTAAAATACTTTGAAGACGATATTATTTTTTTGATTTAATGAAATTACAGATTTTTTTCAAGATGTATTCGGTTATAGGGTAATTATTTGACACAAAAAGGGGATGAGTCTATTCAATCTATTACTTGTGTTCTAACCTGCTCAAATGCAGAGTTCTACGAAAAAAGAATTAGAACGAATGATAATTAAGTTAGATCTAAAAAAAATGGATAAGGATTTGGTGTCAGAGCGGTTTCATATATTCATTCCAGAGGGGATTAAGAGTTAATTTGATTTAATGACCAAGATTGTTAAAAAGAACGTATAAAGATCAATTATGGTTGATATAATTTATCAAAATTTTTAATCTTTTAATGATTAACTAATTTATTATCACAATCATCATGATAATTAGGATATGCTACGAGTAGGTATAATAGGCTGTGGAGATATTTCAAATCTAAATGTTCTTGGTTATCTTCATTCCCAAGATGCAGAGTTAGTTGCGGTTTGTGATACTGATGTTAAAAGAGCAAGAGAAAAATTAGAAAGATGGGGGCTAAGAACTTTAAAGATCTATGAAGATTATAAAAAGTTAATAGATCATGAGGATCTCGATATTGTTGAGATATTAACTCCACATAATTTACATCTTCCGATGACAAAATACGCAGCGGAAGCAGAAATTCCAGGGATATCGGTTCAAAAGCCTATGGCTCACACTATAACTGATTGTGAAAAAATGATTGAAATTTGTAAGAAAAGTGATGTTAAACTAAAAATTTTTGAAAATTTTCGATTTTACCCTCCATTTTTAAAAGCGAAAGAACTTTTAGATGAAGGAATTATAGGTGACCCCTTAAATTTTAGAATAAATACGATAAAATTTCGAGGACCTTCGATGTATGTCGATCTTAAGTCTTCAAGTTGGCGGATAAAATTTGATATTTGTGGTGGGGGGCCCTTGATTTATGACGACGGAATTCATAAGTTTTCCTTAGCTTTATGGTTGATGGATCAGAAGCGAGTTGAAGAATTGTACGCTTGGATCGATTATTTTAACGTCGTTATGGACATCCCAAATTATATTATTTGGAAATATCCTAATTATAATCATAATTCACTCCCTAAATATGGAACTATGGAGTTTACTTTCGCCCCTAATCTCTATTATCCTAACAACTATTATGATTGTGATGAATTTATTGAGATATCTGGCACAAAAGGAATAATGTGGCTCAATCAATGCACAGGAGGAGGAAATTTTCTATCAAAAACACCACAATTCCCCCCAATTGTAGTATACACTGATGGGGAAGTTAAGAAATATGGAGAAGATATGCCAAGAGATTGGAGATACTCTTTTATAAATTCTACTGAACACTTTATAAATGTAATAAAAAATGGTGGCGTTCCTATTTATACAGGCGAAGAAGGAAAAAATCTCTGTATTTTTGCAAAAATGCCTTATATCTCAAATCAGAGAAATAGAATTGTGTTGTGGAAAGAAGTGTCCGCTGAAAACGAAATTAATAAATCTTGCGTCGTTGAAGAACCCAAATTTGAGGATAGGAGCGGATTTCCAAGATTCAATCGAAATTTAAGAAAAGATTTGAAAAAAGGGATTAATCAAGGGTTAATTAATACAGAGTTTAAATACCAATATGACGATTAGCTAATCAATTTGAGCAACAATTATCTCCCGTTTCTCTTCTGCAGACTTTATAGCTGCTAAATTGAATTGTAAAACTTTTTTAGCCTCGATTCCTGATAATATTGGAGATTTTCCGCTTTTAAAAATATCAATTAAATGTTTAGTAGCATTAATGAAACTCAGCTTCCAATCGTTATTGAATTCTCTATATGTTTCAACTTTTCCATCCCTAATTATAACGATTGGTGCAAAAATCTCCGATTCAGTCATTTTATTTCCTATTGAAGTGCCTTGATTTATCTTCATAATCCCTCGGGTTCCTATTATTTCTATAAACTCATCAGTAGAATAATAAATAGATGGGATATTCATTTCGGGCAGTAAGCAAAACTCCATTTGCCCATATTGAGGAACAACATGTTCTATACTTTGTTTATATTTAAATATAACATATGCAGGAGCATCCAGTCCTTTGTAGGAATCGGTCCAAGCAAATACTTTTTCGATTTCTTCATCTACGAACCATTTTGCCAAAGTAAATGCATGCCAACCATTATCAAATAATACTGGTGAACCGTTCTTGCTTCCTCCAACCTGGCTTGGAATAGATCTCCAGCTTTGAGCGCTTTCTGAAACATCCCATCCACCAAATCCTCCCATTGCGATTTTAATCCGAATAGAACTAATATCTCCTATATAATCGTTATCTAACAATTCTTTCGCTTTAACAATATGTGGGATAAAAAGAAAGTTCTCGTATATAGAGAGAATTGACCCGGATTTTCCACAAGCTAAAATCATAGAATTCGCTTCGTCTAATGTTAAAGCCATGGGTTTTTGAACTGAAATTATTCTAATTCCCTTTTTAGCTGCGTTAATTGTAGCATCTGCATGTAAGTGATGAGGTAAAAGGATTTCAACGATATCTAAATCCTCTTTATCTAACATTTGATTGTAATCAGTATAGACTTCTACTTTACGATCAAGATTGAATTTCTTTACCTTAGATTTGGCTTTTTCAATGGTTCTATTGCATAAACATGAAACTTCAACATCATTATTGTTTAAATATCCAAGAATATTTAAGTCAAAAATAGTACCGGTACCAATTATTCCGACTCTTAGCATAACAAGTATTTAAATCATTAATCAAATTTATATAACTCTATTATTAAAAAAGTAAAAGTAATGTTTATTCCAAAAGGTTTTATTTCTCGATAGATGTAAAAAATAACTTAAATTATGATTGATTCTTATTATGTTTGAAATAATTTAATACAAATTTGAGAGGATTATTCAGTTATTTTGAGGTATGAGATATGAAAAATCCTGTAAACGATTTAGATTTTAGAAAGGCCTATGAAAGAGCGTTGTATTTAGGGTGTGGTTATTCCTATGACGATTTAGAAAAACCTCGTATAGCAATAGTTAATTCTTGGAATGAAATCAATCCAGGACATATCCATTTACAAAAATTGGCGAAATTTGTTAAAAATGGGGTAAAAAAAGCTGGTGGAACACCTATGGAATTTAATACTATTGCTATTTGTGATGGCATCGCAAATTCGGGCAATTTCTCAAAATATGTTTTACCAACTCGTGAAATTATCGCAGCATCCATCGAAAGCACTATAAAAGCATACAATTTTGACGGTATGGTCATGGTGTGTTCATGTGATAAAATAATTCCTGGGATGCTAATTGCTGCAACAAGATGTAATCTCCCAACCATATTTTTAACCGGGGGAGTAATGGAGCCTAAATATTTTGAAACTGGTCCCTTAAAAGGGAAAACCTATGTAACTTCCGATATAAAGGAGGCGATTGGTCAATTTAATAGGGGGAAACTTACTAAGGAAGAATTTTTGCTAATAGAATCACAAACTTGCTGCTCTCCTGGTGCATGTAACATGATGGGAACAGCGAATACGATGGCATGTATCGTTGAAGCAATGGGTTTATCATTGCCAGAATGTGCCACTATGAGTGCAATATCAAAGGAAAAAGAAACTCTTTCTTATGAAACTGGAAGAACAATTATAGATTTGGTGAGGGATGATGTTAGGGCTTTAGATTTAATTACTCATGATTCAATTGAAAATGCGATAAAAGTTGCTCTTTCTTTTGGAGGTTCATCAAATATGATCTTACACATGTGTGCTTTATCACATGAAATTGGAGGAAATCTCAATCACTTTGACTTCGATAAATTAAGTAAAAAGATACCCCTACTCGCCAAATTCAAACCAGCATCAGAATATAATTTAACGGAATTTCATAATGCCGGAGGTGTTAAAGTATTGATGAAAAAATTAGAACCTTTGTTGAAGTTATCTTCAAAAAATGTATCAGGGTTAACTTTAGAGGAGTTTTTAAAAAATATTGCATATGATGATTATCAAATAATTCGTAATTTAGAAGACCCTATTGATTTAGAAGGTGGAATTGCAGTTTTATCAGGAAATTTAGCTCCAGATGGAGCAATAATAAAACAAAGTGCATTAAATAAAAATATGCGATATCACAAAGGCCCTGCGAAAACCTTTGAGTCTGAGGAAGAAGTTAGAGATGCCTTGCTAGAGAATAGAGTAAATAAGGGTGATGTATTAATTATTAGAAATGAGGGTCCAAAGGGTTCTCCAGGTATGAGAGAATTATCTCTTCCTGCAGCAATTCTAGTGGGAATGGGCTTAGGTGATTCAGTTGCGATGATTACTGATGGCAGATACTCAGGAGCAACTCGAGGGCCATGTATTGGCCATGTTTGTCCCGAAGCATACGAAGGAGGACCCATTGCAATTGTTAAAGATGGAGATATTATAGAGATAGATATTGAAAATCGAAGCTTAAATATTTTGATTTCGGATGATGAAATTAATTCCCGATTAAAAGTATGGGAACGCGTTAAACCGTTTACTACTAAGGGATATTTAAATATCTATAGGAAATTAGTATCCTCTGCTAAATTTGGAGGTTTTTTAGAATAATGGATCCTTCTTGAGATAAGATTATTTCTAGTTTTTAATTATTTTTAACCAATTTAAATGAATTTTATAATTAGTATTTTATTATCAAATAATATAATATGATAGATGAAAGTCGAATAGAAGAAACAGTTAAGGCAATATCTTTCCCTAGATTATCTGGAACTGCGGATGAACGTAAGATTTTAACATTAATGTCTAAAAAATTAGCGATGCTCAATTTAGACCTTCATATTCAAGATTTTGAATTTAGCACTTTTTTTGGTAGATCTTACCCTAAGATCGGATTTCTTTTTGGTTTTGTTCTAATTGTCTTTTTCTACCTAAATTTCGAGTCAATTCTAATTCCAGTTTTATCATTAATTATTTTGATTACCTTAATTTCTACATTTTTAATCACTCGAAACCCGGAAAATATTAGATTAAAGAGAATATTATCTTCGGCAAATATTTACGTTAAAATCTTACCATCTGAGGAAAAACAAGAAGAACAAGACACTAATAACCTTAATATCTTTTTCTTTTCTCATTTAGACTCTAAAGGTCAGAGATTCTCTATACTGGCTCGGATTAGAGCAATAAGAGTATGGGCTTTCACTTCTTTAATATTAGTTGTGATTATAATTCTTAAAAATTATTTATTCGTTCAATTAGCTTTACTCTTTTATGGTATTGGACTTATTCCTTTTTTCTTAAATTTAATAGCAACGATATTAATCCTATTTAATACTTCTAATAATTTATCTGACGGTGCGATTGATGATGCATCTGGAATTTCATGTGTATTTGAACTTTTAAACCATTATTTGGAACCAGAATCACGATTAAAAAATTTTAACTTATTTTTTGTTTTTACTGGAGCTGAGGAATGTGGTACAATGGGAATACGTAATTTTTATAAATTAATTAAGGATTTAAGTAAAGAAAGTATATTCTTTTTCAACTTTGACTCTATAGCGAAAAGTATTTATTTATTTCCGGGTAAAAACCATTCTAATAGAGTTAAAACTCTTTATAAAATGTTTTTATCAAATAAAATGGGATTAGAGATAAAAAGTAACCCTAAGAAAATTTATTTTGGGTCTCATTCTGATGGTTATTACATGAAAAGAATGGGATTTGATGGTATTGGAATAGGAGATATGGATTGCTATAAATATATTCATTCTATAAACGATACGCCTGATAGAGTTAACTATTCCCTTTTGAAGAAATTATGTGAAGTTATTATAGATGTTTTAGATTCTTATGATAAGCAATTTTAAAAAAGAGATTAAATCATATAATTATAGAGTTAAATATTAATTAAATCAAATTCCCAACTAGAAGTGCTTAACATCGAGGATTTAACTGACAAGGATTTAGGTGTTGTTTTAACTCCACCCAGAACGGCAGAATACATTATAAACAAATTAGGAAAAATTGGAGAAGATAAAGTTGTTCTTGATCCTTGCGTTGGTTCTGGAATTTTTATAGAGATTTTATTAAAATCAGGATTAAAGCAAGATCAGATATTCTGCTATGATATAAATCCAAATTTTAAGGTAAAAATTGAAGATATGGTTTCTAATTTTAAAATTTTAGATACTTTGCTGTCGATTTCCCTAAAGGACCATAATAAATTCGATTATGTTGTTGGAAATCCACCATATTTAAATAAATCTAGTACTTATATAAAAAGAAATAAAACAAAATTGAGAAAGCTCTATGGCAGTATTAATGCTCATGAAACTTATTCAATGTTTATTGTTAATAGTATTTGGAGATTAAAGGAAGAAGGGAAGTTAGGTTTCATAACTAGTGATTCATTTCTTTCGCTAAGTACTCATACAAGATTGAGGAAATTTATTTTAGATACTTGTATTATAAATGAAATTCTGTTAGCCCCTAAAGATTTATTTTCCAGTCAAAATGTAAGTATAAATCCATTAATTATTATACTAACTAAATGTTCAGGTCAAAATAACTTAAAAAACAGATATAATAACGTAATTAGGGTTATTCCGCGGGTTGCCTCAGAAGAAGAATATTGGAATCCAAAAATCGTAAACCTAATAGAACAAAAAAAGTACTTTTTATTACCTTTTAACATCTTCTTTATTGATGTAGAAGAAGGTATAATAAAATTATTTGAAAATGCCCCTAAATTAGAAGAATATGTGAAAGGTTATATCGGAATGCACACTCATAATAATCAAAAATATATCGCAGCTATTGCGGATTGCGATCTAGCCAATACTTTTAAAAAAAAAAATGAACGAATCAATAAAGAAGATAAAAAGTATAAGATATTACCAAGAGAAGATTTAGAATCTAAAACTTGGAAACCCTATTTAAAAAGAGGAGGTTCTGAACAGTATTATCGTCCAATTATCGAAGCTTTAGATTGGAGAGAAGGAGCAAGAAAGAATTATGACATTCCATACAATGTACCATTTGAAAAGGAAGGATTAGTTATTAGTGGAGTAAGTTCCAGATTAGCCGCAAGATATATGCCAAAAGGCTGTTATTGGGACTCTAATAAAGCAATTGGTTTCATTATTAAAACTAAATACCTTTCAATCTATTATTTATTGGGTTTACTCAATAGTTCTTTATATAATTATCTTGCTAAAGGGATAATAAATAATACAAACAGTATCCAAATTAGCGGTATACATGCATTACCTTTTATTTTACCAGATAAAGCTACGAAAGAAGAAGTTGAAATATACGTAAAAGAAATAATTAAAATGAAAAAAAAGGATTTAATGTACGATTTCACTCAACAACAAAAACTAATTGATAATCTTATCTTCAAATTTTACTCGAATAGATTTAATTTGTCAAATGACTTAAAATTAAAACTGGATTTGCAGTATTCTTCATATAGTTCTTCTTTTTAAAATCTTCAAACAGAAAACAAATGGATTATATTATAGGAATTAAATATTTTTGACATTAAAGCTTTTCTCCTTTCATTTCCTCTTCATATTTTTCTCTACGTTTTTCCAAATATTCAGGAATTGTAACATCCCACCAACCAAGTGCTGGTGAACCAGTATAGGGATACTCTCTTTGAACTTCGATTTCTAGTACTGCTGGTTTTTTAGATGCAGCAGCTCTTTCTAAAGCAGGTATAATATCTTGCTTTTTAGAGATTTTCTCAGCATAACATCCAAAAGCCTCACCTATCTTTGCAAAATCAGGTGTGTAGGTATTACCTTTAGAATCTTCAAAAGCGGTACCATACCCTCTATCTTCCCCAAAAGCCGCTTGCTGTAGATCTTTTATAGCGATCCAACCATGATTATTTAGTACTATAAAGAAAATATTTTCTAATCCAAGTTGAACAGCCATTGATAATTCTGAAATGGTCATCATAAAATCACCATCTCCTACAAGAGCGACAACCTGTCGATCAAATTTACCTATATCAATAGATCCTAACTTAGCACCTATAGCTGCGGGTACACTATAACCCATTGTCGAAAAACCACCAGCAGTAATGCAAGTTTTCGGTTCATAAAATTCTAACTCCTGAAGCATTTGAGCCTGAACATTTCCTGAACTGGTTACTATAACAGCATCGCGATCAAAAAATTTTCGAATTTCTTTTAAAACAGTAGATATCATTACAGGGATTTTAGTATCGTCTCTGTTCTTGTTAAGAAAACTAAACCAACTTTCCTTCTCCTTCTGCATTTCTTGAAAATATTCGCTATTGATATAATCTTTGGAATAGCCATTCAATTCTATTAATATTTGCTTTAATGATAATTTAACATCTCCAAGAATACCTAGGGTTACAGGATAGTTTTTTCCAATTTCATTAGGATCAATGTCTATTTGAATGAGTTTAGTTGGGGGGATAGAAAAACTAACACCTTCCTTATAAGAGCTTGCGGTTTCATCGGCAAATCTACATCCTAAAGCAAGAATTACATCAGCAGTTGAGGTCATTTTTAATCCTATCGTTGTTCCTTTTGAACCTGCTGACCAACAATAAAGTGGATGGGAATTATCTATGATATCTTTTCCCATCATAGTTACCACAACAGCTGCTCCTAGTTTTTCAGCTAAATTTCTCACTTCCTCGCTCGCATTAGAAGTTACAGCACCTCCTCCTATAAATAGAACGGGTCTTTTAGCAGTTTTCAGAATTTCTGTTGCGTCTTTGATAAGTTCAGGATCTGCCATAATTCTTCCTTTAGGTCTTCTTTCTGTAGGTTCTGGGATTTTAATGTCAATACTATTTGCTTGAACATCCATAGGAAGATCAATATGAACCGGACCTTTCCTTCCTGTTAACATGATGTTAAATGCTCTTTGCATGATTGTAGGTAATTGCCCCACAGTATCTACCTCAAAACTACGCTTTACAATTGGTTCTAAAATTTTAGGCATATTGGAATCTTTTTTTCGTTCAATCTCTTGTAAAACTCCTTTCCCTCTCATGTGAACATGGGTATCGCCTGTTATACATAATACTGGAAATGAATCTACATATGCATCAGCAAGACCAATAGCTGTATTGATGGCTCCTGGTCCTATTGAAGTAAACACACATAAGGGCTTGTTAACAATCCTATAATACCCTACAGCAAGATGTACTCCTGACATTTCTTGTTTAGGTTGGATTAATTTAAGCTTACTTTTATCTTTATAGAACGCATCGACCAAAGCTAAACATCCATGACCGGGAATGCCTACAACATAATTTACACCTTCTTTTATTAAATATTTAGCTACAATTTCTCCTCCAGTATATAAGGGCATTCTCAAAACACTCTCATAGAAATAATTGGTTTTTAAATTAATATTATTAAAAATCTTAACTCAAAATTAAGGTTTTATTATTATCAACTTTAAAAATTCATTAATCCCCTCCAGTTTATAAGTTGAACATCAAAAAAGTAATTTATACACTATATTAAGATTAATTTCTGAATTAGTTGATTAAGAATTTGCCATCTATTTTAGAAAAAATTCGGGTATTGGGAGAAAACTCAAAATACGACATCTGTGCTAGTACCGCTTCCAGTCGTTCAAAAAAGTATCCAAATTTATTTGGAGATTCAAAAAGTTGGATAGGGGCTACTGCTAAAGCCGGAATATGTCATAGTTATACTCCTGACGGGCGATGTATGAGTCTTTTCAAAACTTTATACACCAACAAATGTATATATAATTGTAAATATTGTTTTTCTCATAACTGCAAGCAGAAAATGAGTTTTACACCAGAGGAATATGCTCAAACCTTCATGAAACTATATTCAATGAATGTGGTAGAAGGGGTTTTTATCTCATCAGGAGTATATCGTAACGCTGACGCAACTACAGATGAAATGTTGGAGGCGATAAAGCTTTTAAGGTTCAAATATAAATTTCGGGGATATATCCATTTCAAATGCTTGCCTGGAGTAAGTCAATACTTATTGAAAGAAGCTATAAGTTTGACTGATCGTATTTCAATTAATTCAGAGGCATCTAGTAAGGAACATCTTGCGGAAATTGCTGAACAAAAGGATTTTTATAATGACATAATAATGCGCCAAAGATGGTTAAAAGAAATTCGTATTAAGCATAATGAAGAGACCCTTAAAAATTTAAAAGATTTAAAGGAAGATTATAAGCTAAATTTTCAAGAAAAAATGATAAAGGCTCACCGTAAGGATGGATATAAAACTTTTCGTTGGGATGGAGCTCCCATTCTAAATAGTGGTCAAACTACACAGTTTGTTGTTGGTGCTAGTAAAAATGAAACTGATTTCGATTTATTAAAAAGGATAGATTGGGGATATAAAGAAATTGATCTTAGAAGAGCTTACTTTTCGTCGTTTATTCCTATAGAGGGAACTCCATTAGCGAATAGACAAGCTGCCCCACTTACACGAGAACATAGATTATATCAAAGTGATTGGTTACTAAGAATTTACCATTACAAATTAAAAGAATTAAAAGAAATTCTTACAGAAGAAGGAAATTTACCCGAAGGAGATCCTAAATTGCATTTGGCTAGGCGGAATTTTGAGGATCATGGACCTATTGACCCGAATAAAGCTTCATATTATGAATTGCTACGTATACCAGGTATTGGGCCCATATCGGCAAAAAGAATTATAAATTTACGCGCTAAAAAATTTATATTTAAACGTCGTGCTGAGTTAAAATCAGTTGGTGTAGTACTCAAACGGGCTGATCCTTTCCTTTTAATAAGCGGTCAAAATCAAAAAATTTTAACTAAATATATTTAAGTCATACACAGGTCAAAACTCTAGATGATGAAATCTATGAAAGAACCAAAAAGAAAAAAAGATCCTTTAGAAGTAAAAGGACGAGCAAAAGGATATTCTTGTGAAGAACTAGTTAAAAACCTTAAAAGACATTCTTCGTTTAGTCCAATTTTAATTCAACAAATAAAAAAAACGCCAAATGAAGTTTTACGTAATTTTGGCACTCCCTTTGCTAAAAAAGTGAATAAAATGATGAGAGAAGTTTTTACTGAAGCATATCGAGCAAAGCAATTTACTCGAACTAAAATTAATAATCGTGGTGTTTTATATGGTATTGTCTTATTAAAGCATAAAGTTATGGATCTAGTTTTGAAATATTTTCACGAAAGATGGCCAGAGTGCGTTGTTTGTCTTTATAATGAACATAACCTTAAAACAGGAATAATTAATGAAAATGGAAGTATTATTGAAATGAACAAATCTCTTAAAGAAACTATTGAATATATTAGTAAAGACAGGGAAATTTTTCCCTACTTTAATGATATTCAATTTTCAGGAGAAGAAATCTTTGAAACATTATATAACTCACAAAATATTCCGGAAAGAGAAAATTGTAGATATTTTAGAAGTATGATTCCAAGAGCTTGCTTCGAATTACCTGGTATGAGAGGTGGGGTGGAGAAGCAATTTAAGAATAAAAAAATTAATGATTATTTTTGAAAAAAAAAAAAGCCAATTTTAAATTATTTTGGTAAATATTTCTTTAGCTTCTACGTAGGATGAATTTTTTTCTGATAACTCTAATAGATTTCCACCCAATAAATTAATTTTGGCAATCTCATCATTATTAGAAATAAATCCAAGCAGTGTTACATTCTCTTTATTTACTTTCTTAAGTTCATCTAATAAAATATCTCTTAAGTTTTCCGGAAATCGGTTACCAAGAATCCAGATATTTTCAAATTTAAGATTTACCTCATCGGTAATTTCAAGAATTCTTTTAAGCGTATGAATTCCCATTTTTGAGGGATCTGAAACAATAATCAAATCTGTAACATCTCTTCCCGTTTTTCTCGCAAAATGTTCTAAACCAGCGGGAGAATCCAGAAGAGTGATATCATAATTCTTTGAGAGAGTGTCTATAACCTTCTTAAGGACATCATTAATATAACAATAGCATCCCTCTCCTTCACTCCTTCCCATTTCTAGTAAGTCAAAATCATCCATTTCTATAAGACAGCTATAAACATCAGATTCTATTAATTGATTTTTAGGAATATTAGGTGCTAATTTTAAACTTTGAATTTTGTCCTTTAACACTTTCATTTTACCCCCAATAGTATCACAAAATTGTATTTCTTCGCCTATAACATCTGCCACATTAGCATCGGGATCTGAATCAATAACGAGAATATCTTTTGCTTTCTTATTATCAATTATATATTTTAAAAAGAGGGCTAGACTCGTGGTTTTACCCACTCCACCTTTTCCTGCAAATGCAATAATTTTATTCATTTTCTCTCTATCATTTTTATGATTATAATAATACTAGAAGAGAATTCTATTAAGATTAAAAATTTATTTTTCATATAATAAAAAGGAGCAATTATAAAATAATTTAAAATTAAAGAAGATAAATGATTACTTTGATAAATAATAAGTATTTATTCTTGACGATAAACAGGAACAATTTTGGAAGTGAATTCGTCTAATGTATAAGGAAATTCTTCTTCACTAGAGATCTTTCCTAATTCAAGCATTATCTGTCGGGCTAGAAGCCAAAAAGCTACTCCTAAGGCCTTTTTACCGCGATTGTTCGCAGGAACTGCTAGATCTATCCCATCGAGCGTATCATCAGTATCAAAAAGAGCAACGACGGGTATTCGCGCTAATTTAGCTTCTCTTAGGATAACTTTATCAGCATGGGGATCGACTATTACTACTACTGAAGCATCTTTAATATAATCATCAATCAACGGGTTTGTAAGAGAGCCAGGGATAAATCTATCTGTAATCGCTCTGCACCCTAAAGCTTTGCAAAACTTTTTTACTGGTTCTTTTCCATATCGTCTTACGGAGGTTACGATTACTTTATCACTACCTTCTTCTACATATTTACTTAAAAATTTTGCAGCAATAGTCAACCGTTCATCGGTTTTGTTTAAATCAATAACATATAATCCATAATTCGTTTGTCTATAAATAAATCTTCGAGCATCTCCCGTTAATAATTTTGTACCGATATGAATTCCACAACTTAAATAAAGTTGCTTTTTCTCCTCATCTTTATCAATTATTTTTTCTAGTCCTTCAACTTCTGCTTCTATGTCATTAGCGTCGAGTAATTCAAGTTCTTCTTCTAAATCCAATTCCTCTTCAAAATCCTCTACGAAATCCTCTTCAAAATCTTCATCTAACTCTTCTAAATTCTTTTTATCTTCTTTCTCTGATTTTTCGGTTTTTTTCTTTTTTTTAGCCAATGTATATACCCTGAAATGAAAGATTTAGTATATTATAATAACAATTTTAGATGGTTTAAATAAGCCATCATAATTTTAATATTTTATTAAAAGAAATCTTCTATTTCTCATAGAACTAAAGATTTAATATAGCATGATAATTTAAATTATTATTATCCTAAAAAACAATATATTGAAATTATAATTACAACATTACTACGGAATTATGGTCTCTTACCGATTAGTTATTGGCATAACAGCTGGAATTACTATGAGTTTTTTTACAATATTCTTCTTTAATATGACGGATATATTAGTACAATTGAATCTTTATCTTCAAACAGATGTATTAAAATCAATCATAATATTATTAGGGGCTAATTTTAAATTTGATATCATTTCGTTTTTTGCCGGAACGCCATCTTTTTTCGACTTTTTCGCACCTCAGTTGCTAGCAAGTATTTTTATTGGATTTTTAAGTGGAACTATCGCCAAAGGTTTAAAAAGAGGTTTAATCGCTAGTTTAATTGTTGTTGTTGTTGATTTCTTAATTTGGATGTTATTGAGTGTCATTTCAGGAGAAGATTTAATGGCATTATTTCAAGGAGGACAGCTTTCTGCCACAATTGGAGGTGTATTAAGTGCTGTTATTGGTTCACTTCTAGGAGGTATCGTTGGAGGGGCAATCAGTGGTCCATATGAAGAAGTTTATTAAAGGTTTTTTATAAAGATTAAATTTAACTTTCATTCTGAAATTTATGGTTTTACGCGATGATTTTTACCCCTTTAGTATTAATATTTATATGAATAATTAAATCTTAAAATTATTATTTATTTTTATAAAGCAATGGATATCGAAGATATATTACCTTCACGAGATATTGCATTTGAATTACTTAAAAAGAAAAAAGTACCGTATCATGTAAGAAAACATTCAATTAAAGTAGCTGAAAAAGCATTAGAAATTGTTGAAAGCATAAAAAGTGTTAAGCTTAACAATGATTTAGTAGAAATAGGTTCTTTACTACATGATATTGGAAGATCGAAGACTCATGGATTTAATCATGCTTTAATTGGAGGAAAAATATTAAAAGAAATGGGATATCCAAGTGAGCTTGCGAGAATTTGCGAGACCCACATCTTAGGAGGATTGGATAAAGTAGATGCTAAGTCAGTAGGTTTACCCGAAAAAAATTACTTACCTAATACCCTCGAGGAAAAAATAATTTGCCTTGCAGATAAAATGATGGCAGGAACTAAGGAAGTGACCATAGAAGAGAGATTTAATAAATGGTTTTCTAAATATGGAAGAACAGATATCCTTGTTAAAGCAAAAAAGAGAATAGACGCAATTCAAAAGGAAATTGAGGATTTACAATAAATCCCCTTTTTTAATTTTATTTTTAAGCTGATTTAAAATGCCCCCATCTTTTAATATAGCGATTATAAAGTCGGGCAATTTTTGAAACAGCAATTTCACGGTTTTGCTTTTATTTAACAATTCTCCCTTATGAAGGGATATTTCCACTTTATCGTTTGTGGAAAAATTCCTAGCTTCCCAAGGCATTGTAATTGGAGGTATACCGTTGTTGATTAAATTTCTGAAATAGATTCGAGCAAATGATTTTGCGATGATTGCTTTAATGCCAAGAATTTTAAATACATTTACAGCTTCTTCTCGTGAGCTTCCAGTACCAAAATTCTCACCTGCTAAAATAATAGTTTCCACATTAACTTTGCTTATAAATTTTGGATCAATAAATCTCAACGTATGTTTGGCTATTTCATTTGGATCTCGCATTGTAAGGGTATAACTAGGAACGATATCGTCTGTGTTTATATCATCACCTAATATGTAAATCCAACCTTTAATAAGATCCATTATTAAAGTGCCTCCCTTGGATCTGTAATTTTGCCTTTTAGTGCTGATGCTGCAACAGTCGCAGGTGAAGCTAAATAAATTTGTGATGTGGGAGCGCCCATTCTTCCAATAAAATTTCGGTTTGTGCTGCTCAAGCATATTTCGTCTGGACCTAATACACCTAAATGACCTCCAATACACGCACCACATGTAGAATGAGTAACAACAGCCCCTGATTGTAAGAAAATTTCAATTAATCCTTCGGATAAAGCGTTCATATAAATTTCTTGTGAGGCAGGAGTTATGATTAATCTAGTTCTATTTGAAATTGTTTTACCTTTTAAAATTTGAGCTGCAATTCTCAAATCTTCCATCCTTCCATTAGTACAACTCCCCAAAAATGCTTGATCGATTTCAATATCTTCTACTTCCTCAATTTTAGCAACATTATCTGGATTAGAAGGTTTAGCAACTACAGGAGTTATATCTGTTAGATCATATTCAAAAATCTTCTCATATACTGCATCATGATCTGGAATAATAGGAGTATATTGCTCTATCGTTCTATTTTTTAACCATAATTCAAGGTTTTTATCATGCAGAAAAGAGCCAAATTTAGCACCAGCCTCGACAACCATATTTGAAATTGTCATTCTAGAATCAATCGATAGCATTTCTGCTCCTACTCCATAAAATTCCAATGATTTGTATATAGCGCCTTTGGTAGTTATATCCCCGATATAAGTCAAAATAAAATCTTTAGACATTACTCCTTTTTTGAATTTACCAGTTAACTCAATTTTATAACTTTCAGGCACTTTAAACCAAAGATTACCTGTTGCAAAAACTACTGAAACATCAGCAGCGCCTATCCCGGTCGAAAGGCAATTAAACGCACCATAAGTCGTAGTGTGACTATCTGAGCCTACAATTAGCATACCAGGCCTCGCAAAACCCATTTCAGGTAAAACTTGATGACATATCCCTTTATTAATTCCCATATTATGAATAAATCCGAATCTTTCTGCAAATTCCCTACAATCTTGATGCATCTGAGCAGCAGAAATTGTTGGTGCCGGAACCCAGTGATCTAAAATGAAGAAAATTTTATTAGGATCCCAAACCTTATCTAATTCTAGTTTCTCATATTCTTTGTTGATTCTACCACCTAATTGTTCATGAACCATTATCAAATCAATTTTAGCATCAACAAATTCACCTGTATAAACTTTTTCTGAGGTACAATGTGTTTGTAAGATTTTTTGAGCAATAGTTTGATTCATTCTATTTCACAATATAACTCCTTATTTTTACATAATTTATCATAATCATTATCTATCATTAAAATTAATCTATGCACTAATTTACATGTATCTAATAATACTTGAGGATCAACTTTATCTGGAGTATCTTTAATAGTGTGGGTGTAAAGGGCAGCAGCTCTAGTAGTTATATCAATTGCATCAAAATTTCTTAAATGAAAGGGTACTGTATCAGTATGAGCACCAATACTTAAATGAAATCCTTTAACATTAATATTTTCTTTTTTTGCTGCTAGATTTACATACTTGCTTATTAGTGGAGCAATTTTTTTACGGAAAACAATCCCATATGATTCAAAATATTGAATATAATTTTCATTATGACAAGAACAAGAAATCATATCAAAGTTAATTTGAAAAACTCGTCCTTTTTTGAATTGATGCTCATTATCATTCACAAAAAACCTAGACCCCATTGTTCCTAATTCTTCTCCTGAGAATTGGCAAAACCATAAATTGAAATTATTTAAAGGATGCTCTGAGAAATATCTACATAATTCAAATACAACTGCCATTCCTGATGCATTATCAAGAGCTCCCGGGGAGTTATTTCCTGTATTTAAAAATAATAATAGGATATTAGAAAATGAAATTATACTAGAGGATATCCAAGCGCCATATAATGTAATATAAAATGAAATGGGTAAATTTCCAAATAAAATTATCACATAAAGAATATAGAATGCTCCAAAGGCTATTCCACTATAAGCCCATAATCGATAAAATGCTACACGCTGAAATGTTGTGTAGGTTTGAGATTTTGAATCTAAATGAGCTGAAATTATAATGTTTCCAGCGTCATTTTGAGGAAGTTTCTTAGCAGGAATTTTTACATAAACATTTGTAGCACTTAATGTTTCTCCAAAATACTCACCCCAAAAACCAGGAAATTCAGGATGTTTTAATCTTCTGATCAATAAATAAATAAAGATAATCATACCTCCAATTAGAATAATTGTTAAAGAGACGTGAATATAAGCGAAAAGCATTAGTACTAAATTGAAAATTAAGTGAAGTATCATTATCAATTTAACTAGCGTAGTGGAGTAGAAATCTGAAAACTTAAAATCTCGTTTTATAATTAGCGCTTCATCAATACCAATTTCCTCAAATGATTCTACTGTGAGTTTAACCGCTCTTTTTTCTCCATCTGTTCCTGCTAAGCGAGGAAAACTGAAATTTTTAACATAAGCGAATAACTTATTCAAACTAAATAACTCCATCCCTTGTTTTTGGTTTTGCGAAATGTAGATTTACCTCTTATTTATTAAATGAATCCAATTAAGCTTGATAATTATCCACCAAATTTGTAGAATAAAATGAAAAATTTATGTTTATTTATTTTAAAATTAAAGTTGCAAACTTTTTAATTTCTTTATCACGACAGTTTGAATTTTCTCTTGAACCAATTCAATTATGTCGTCCGTAGCCACTAAAAAATAATTTTCTTCCTTTGCACGCTTAATATATAATTTTCTTACCTTTTCAAGAAAAATTGAATTTTCAAATTTATCTAAGTGCTCTTGAGATTTTCTTGCCAAAGATATTTTAGGATCCAGATCTAAAATGATTGTAACATCTGGCTTTTCTGCGAACTTATTAATATTTTTAACCCATTCCAAAGAAAGGTCATCCGATTGGCAAGATTGATAAACTATAGATGATTCCACATATCTATCAGAGATTACAATAAAGCCTTCATTTAACTTCTTTTTTATTTCAGTATAGAAATGAAGAATCCTATCTGCAGCAAACATTAATGCATCTACGGAGGGAGGTATGTCTTTATTTTTCAAATATTTTCTTATTAATGTGCCAATTTCTGAATTTGATGGCTCATGAGTTAAAAAGACCTTATAGTTTTTTGATTTAAGAAATCCGGTAAGAAGTTGACTGTGAGTTGTGGTTCCAGAACCATCAATACCATCTAAAACTATAAAAAGTGAACTTTTCTCCAAAATGATTCATGTAAGTTGATAATATACTTCTAGCACATAAGACTAGTATTATATATTATTGCTAAAATTATTAATAAATTATAATTTAACTAAAATTGAAAAATTTTTAAATTAAATTTTATATTCATAATCTTAGATTTTTGAAAAATTAAATAAGTCTATTAAATATGACAACTAGAAATCCTGTTGGATATTGCCCTAATTGTAAACAAAATGTCTTGTTAGTAAGAGAAGATATTAATTGGCCATTGGCAATAATTTTATTATGTCTTACTGCAGGAATTGGATTGCTTATTTATTTAATAATTTACTATAGTCAAGCTGAAGATCATTGTATTCATTGTCACACTCAAATATTTGCCACTTCTGCTCAATACGCACCCTCAGTTCTTTCTACTAAGTCGGAATCTCAAAAAGCCTATCAATTTAATAATCAAACATCTCAACAGCCTGAGAAAATCCAGTCTCGATATTGTCCATTTTGTGGTGAACAATTGAGAGATTCTTCCACTCAATTTTGTTCTAATTGTGGTGCAAAAGTGTAAGGGGATTTTTAATTAATTATTAGAAAACCACTTTACATTTCAGACTACAGAAAAATTTCTTCTTAGGAGATAAATAATAGGTAATATTTCTTTTCTAAGACGTTTATTAGATTTTGGACGAATTTTTTTGAGTTTGAAAAATATTCGATCATTTTAAATCCATATTTTATCTACGAAGATTCAGATGGTTATCAATATTTCCTGTACTATTTACTAGAAAAAATTATAATTTATCTGTTATTAGGGGCTCGAAATTATCCATTCTATGTTGATTTACTTTAAATCTTAATAAGTGCTCATAAAGTGTTCTTATAGTAAGAAATTCTTTAAAAAATTATAATTAAAGAATGGACTCCAAATTTTTTATATCCCGTTGATTCTAACTTTAAATTAAGAATATTAAAAAGTGAGAAATTTAGAATTAAAGAGGTTAAATAAATGCCAACTATGTATTGTCCGAATTGTAAAATGAATGTTTTCACGGTAAGAGAGGATTTAGACATTGCATTAATTATTATTTTATCCATTTTTACTGCGGGATTAGGTGCATTAATATATTTAGCAATATATTATGATAAAGAGAGAAATAGGTGTATCCATTGTAAATCAATTTGTCAACATATAATATTGGAGCACCAAAGCGGGAATCCCATAAGCTTAATTAAAGTTCCCTATGCTAGTGGAAGCGGAAATCAATTAGGTTATCAAGTCCAAATTCAAGAACAACAATCTAAATTTTGTTTCAACTGTGGAATTAAACTTGATGAAAGAGAAGGATTGAAATTCTGTGCTTATTGCGGTACAAAAATGATATAGATTAGCTTATTTTTATTTTTTTAAAATTTTCATAAATTCATAAAAGTATTTATAAGAATTCTGAAAATGGGAATCTTCTTTCGAGTATTCTAATCCTTGTGTAAATATCTTTTCAAACTCATTAAAATCTTTATTATAAATAATAGTCTTATATTCTTGTATTAAATTCTCTAATAAATCGAGAATATAAAGAAATTCATGATTTTCAATCTGGATTTCCCCAAACATCTCCATTTCTCTTTGAATTATGCTTTCTGCGAATACTTTTTGTAGAAGGAAAGTTGTACCAGTATATTTTGTCAATTCTCTTAGTGAAAAGTTAGTATTTTTAAGAAGATTAAGAAAAATAATGTTGAGCATATGGGGAACCCCTAATGTTAAAGCTACTTGTTTATCATGAAGTATTGGATCGGTTTCAGTGAGTATTAATCCATCAGATTTAAATATTTGCAGCAATTCTTTAATCAAATTTGCGTATTCCCTAGTACCTCCTACTTTTATGACTATTATGACATAATTTCGCATATTTATGATTCCAGGCCCGAACATTGGATGAAGCGATAGACAATTGATGGGATATTGTTTTCTGGCTTCATCTAATACCTTAAAAACTGAGGATTTTATTGAAGAAATGTCAAATAAGATTGCATTATCTTTAAGATATGGAGCTACTTCTTTAATCATATCTGGTGTAGTTCGAATAGGAATAGAAACCATTACTATGTCTGCATCCTTCACACTTTCTTCAAGATTTGTCAAGTATTTCACTTTTAATTCTTTTGCTTCTCTTCTTAAAATATCCTCATTTCTTGCATATAGTATAACATTAAATCCATGTTTCTTGAAATAACGAGCAAATACCTTACCCATTCCTCCAGAACCACCAATAATAGTAACATTTTTTCCTAACATTTCTCTGACTCCAAAAGCTCTTTTACTTTATTTTTCATTAATATTTTATTTGGCTTTTTACCTGTCCACCACTCAAATGCTAAAGCGCCTTGATTAATTAGCATATCAAGCCCACCTAAAGTTTTACATCCTATATCTTTAGCATCTTTTATTAATTTTGTCTCTAAGGGATTGTATATGATATCAAACACAAATAAATCTTCATGGATAAATTCTTTTTGAATAGGAGAATTATCAATATTGGGGTACATACCAATAGGAGTGGTGTTTATTAATAGATCGATATTCTCTATTTCCTTTTTTAATATAGCATTTGTTAATTCTTTTCCTTCAACCTTTAAATTATAATTTTCAGCAATTATTTCAGCTAGTTTTAATGCTCGAGACTTAGTTCTATTTAGGATGAGCACTTGATCTATTTCTTCTCCTAAAGAATAACTAATAGCTTTAGCAGCACCACCCGCACCAATAATCATAACATTCTTACTTTTGAGTTTAAAACCAGTGTCTTTTAGAGCCAATTTTGCTCCGATTGTATCTGTATTTTTGCCAATTAACCTACCATCCTCGTTCTTTATAGAATTAATTGCTCCAATCTTCTCTGCTGAAGGTTCTATCTCATCTAAATATTGAATAATTGTTTCTTTATGGGGAATTGTTACGTTAATACCCTTAATATCTAGAGTTTTGAAACTATTAATCGCATTTTTAAGTCTATCTGGTGTAATATCAAATGCGAGATATACATAGTTTAGTCCTAAATTCTGTAAAGCTACATTATGCATTATTGGAGACATACTGTGCTTTATAGGATGACCGATAAGACATAAAATATTTGTCTCTGAATTGATAAAGTCCCTAATAGACATCAATAAATCAGAAGTTTTAAATTTCTTTTAATAATATCTTTAAGAAAAATAGTAATAAATAATTATTTAGGATTAATCAAATAATTTAACTAGGAAACTGAATATAATGGAAAAAAAAACATTAAGTCCAAAAGTAGCTACAATTCCTATGCCTGCGGCAGTTATATCCGTTGGTGTTGAAGAAGACGCAAATTTAATAACACTCGCTTATGTGGGAAAAGTTTGCTTGAGTCCACCTATAATCGCCATTTCTGTCCAACCCAAACGACATTCATATAAATTAATTGAGAAATATGGTGAGTTTGTAATTAATTATCCGACTGTTAATCAATTAAAAGAAACAGATTATTGTGGAACTAGATCAGGAAGAGATGTAAATAAATGGAAAGAATTAAATTTAACTAAAGAAAAAGCTTCGATTGTAAAAGTTCCAATGGTTAAAGAGTTTCCATGGAATATGGAATGCAAAGTAATAAAAAAATTAGAATTAGGGTCGCATGTATGTTATTTTGGTGAAGTTGTTGCTACACATTGTGACTCAGAGCTGCTAAGGAATGATAATATAGATCCTGAACAAATTAGTACATTTGCGTATATTTCAGGAAGTTATATTCCGTTGGAACAAAGAATCATAGGAAAGCATGGATTCAGTTTACAATAAGAAATTTTTTTAAGAATTGCTCTATTTTAATCAAAATTTTTGATATTATGGGAAAAGATTCGATTGCTCTCATTGGATTCATGGCAACTGGTAAGACTACAGTTGGAAAAGCATTAAAAAGACATTTAGGAAACGAATATGAGTTTCTTGAAACTGATGATCTGGTGATAAAGATAGCAGGTAAGCCCATCCCGAAAATTTTCACAGAAGAGGGGGAAGTTTTATTTAGACGTTATGAAATTGAAGCGTGCAGACAAGTTTCAAAACAGAGTAGGGTTGTAATCTCATGTGGGGGAGGGATTGTATTAAACCAGGTTAATATTGATAATTTAAAAAGAAACTGCTATATTGTGTTATTGAAAGCATCAATTGAAGAGATTTATCAACGTATTATAAAAGACGGAAAAGAAAAAAGACCCGTTATAAATACAGGTAAGCCTATGGAAGATATTAAAAAGATTTTGGCTTATAGACAACCTCTTTATGATTCAGCAGCAGAAATTGTTATCGATACGACTGGAAAATCAATATATGAAATAGTAAGTTTGATTTTAACTAAAATAAATTTAAAAAAATATTAATTTGAAAATTTAAGTATGTTAAAACTGTGAAATTTCTTATTCCTACTCAAATTATTACCAATACGGCATTATCTAGTGCTTTAAATATCTTTTATACATTTTCGGTAAATATTTGCTAACTTTGTTAGATAAAGCACCGATTTTAATATACTCAAGGGTTTTTTTCTCACTCTGTGACATAAAGTTTAAATATCACCATTTCCTAACTTTATTTAGGAAACTTTGCATGGCAAAGTAAAATCTTCCTTTTAAATTCAAATTCAACAAATTATATTATTAGTTCAATTTAGGTTAAGAAAAAAGAGTGAAAAAAAGTGGTTATATATAGAAAAACCGTGTTAGGATTGATTACGGGAGTAATAATTCTGGCGTTAGTTTATGTTTTGCTAATATTCAATTATCAAGGAATGGGTCCAACTAGTTCTGAGGATTCTGGATTTCCGTTTTTTGCTTTATTCCCAGGTTGGTTCACAATTTTTTTCCCGATACTTGCAAGAAAAAGAAGAGAAGAACAAAAATTAGAGGTGGTGAACTAAATGGCATTTGCGGGAGATGCTGCGGCGGGAGGTATAACTGTCGCATGTAAAGAGGAAAAAGGTCAAAAAGGTTTTAGAAGAGCCAGATGGATATTTACTGCAGTGATTATAGCGGGTATTGTTTTTCTATTTATTCTGTATTTAAACAAGTTAAATCTAATTTAAGGAGGTAAAAACCATGATATTTAGGATAAAAAAAAGATTGGATATTTGTAATTGGCGTTTTTTCCCTTATTATAGCATATTTATTGAAATTTTTTGGTGGAAAATTGTTATTGGCCGATTTTTTTGAAGGAATATTCACTGGAATTTCTTTGGTTATGAATTTGTGCTATTTGGTTAGGTTTAGCTCAGAAAAAAGAATGAAATGCAATCTATCTCAAAAAAAGGGGTTATAGGAATGTTCATTATTAATGAAAGGAAGGGTAAATTTTCCAATTTTTTAAGACCATCGATAGTTGTAGTAATAGGAGCTATTTTATTGAGCTTTTTACAAACCATTTTACTTACACTATCGTTTTCATTAAATTTCACGTTAGGAGGAGATCTTGTTATTCTTTCGCTCTTATTCTTATTTATTTCTCAAGTCGGAGGGTTTTTGATAACGTATTTCATCTTAATTCCTCTCATGGAAATTAAGGGCGTAAAAAGGAATCATTTAACATTATATAATCTTAAAAGAACAATATTATTCTTATGTGTGCTATTTGCCATAACTATTATTAATAACTATATATTCGTTACAATCTTTACCATTTTTGATTTAATCCCACAAAGTGGTTATAGTGGTATCTTATTAAATGCAACACAGTTGAGAAATCCCCTGAATATTATTATATATTACCTTCCACTCACGGTTGGAGCTCCCTTTTTCGAAGAATTACTTTATCGGCGTACATTAATCCCCATGTTGGAGAAACGAGGCATGGCATCGTTTACGGCGGTTATCGCTTCAAGTATCGTATTTGCTTTTGCTCATTTCCCAAATGATTTAATAAATGGAAATTTATACGGTGGAATTATCCATTGCGTGGGTGTATTTTACATTTCAATTGTAGTTGGATTGATTTACGTGCTTACTCGTAATATCCTATTTCCAATAATTATTCATAGTATTGTAAACTTCATATCTTTTACCGGACCGATTGTAATTACCTTAGAAAATAATATATTATTGCGTAGTTATAATATAACTGTTTTTTGTATTGCAGGTATTGGAATTGGGGTTCTCTTTTATGGAATTTGGCGCTATTTCAAAAGAACTAAAACAGATTGGGTGATTTTATTAAAAACAAGGTCATCCAATAGTATAGGAAAAGGTCTAATTGGTTTTATTAGCATAGGGATAGCTAGTGCCTTTATACCGATAATAATTGAGATACTTTCAATTAATTTATTAATTTTAAGTGCTGACATTTCACTTTACTCCAGTGTTTTGTTAGCGAGTTATGCTATAGTAAACATTTTGTTCTTTTTGGTTGGAACAAGGATTAGATATGAACCTAATATAAATATTGAAAAAGGGGGGTCATTATAAAATGAAACCTTTAATAACAACTGAAAGGAGTTTAATTGCTGCATTTATTATTTCGGACATTGCGAGTTTTCTATTGCTCTTGATGAATATCTTCAATAATGTGCCAGGTGAAAGAGAAGTTATTCCTATCTTTTTAATGATCATGCCTGCGATATATATAGAAACTAAAAGAAGGCTGAAAACTGAAGAAAGTCGAGAATTTCACTATAAAATTGTATTACGATTACTATTTTCGTGCTTGGTTATTACAGAAAGCATGAACATAATATTACTTATATTTTAATCATAAATTCAAAATTTACCAAAAAAAGAAAAAAATCAAAAATAAAATAATTAGAAAATAAAAAAAAAGAGGTAAAAAAAAATGACAGAAAATTATGCTATAAGGACTATCGAACTTACTAAAAGCTTTGGTAATATCCGTGCGGTTAATAAACTCAATTTAGAGATTCCTTATGGAAAAACGTATGGATTACTAGGTCCCAATGGTGCCGGTAAAACTACAACAGTGAGAATTCTTAACGCTATAATATCGAAAACGTCCGGAAACGCTTCAGTTGGTGGTTTCGATATTGTATTGCAAAGTAATGATGTAAAAAGAATATGTGGATTCTTACCAGAATCACCTGGATTATATTCTAAATTAACGGCTCGTGAATTCTTAGAGTTTATTGGAGAGCTCTACTCTTTACCAAAAGAAGTGATATTAGCTCGAGTTGATGAGTTATTAGAACTTTTTGATTTAGAAGGAAGAGAGAACGATCTTTTAGAAGGTTATTCCAGAGGTATGAAGCAAAAAGTTTGCTTATGTGCTGCGTTAATTCAGGACCCTAAGATAATTTTCTTAGATGAGCCCACTTCGAACTTAGATCCTGCAGCGGCTAGAATTGTAAAAGATCTTATTTCAATACTCGCTAAAAAAGCTGACAAGACAGTGTTCATATGTACTCACCTTCTCGATGCTGCAGAGGAGTTATGTGATATCATTGGAATTATAGTTGATGGGGAATTAAAAGCGGAAGGCACACCCAAAGAAATAATTGAATCTGTTGGTGCAAAAGACCTTGAAGATGCGTATTTAAAAATTACTGGAGCGTCTCATATTGATGATTTACTTGCTTGGCGAGATGAAAATCTTAACTCTCATGAAAATAAAAAGGGAAAAAAAAGAAAGCAGAAAAATTTAATTAAAAAGTTGAGGTAAAGATAAAATGGCAATATTAACAACTGAAGACAAGTTGGAAACTGTTGGAGAAGTTGTCTATCAGGTAAATTCAGATAAACCTAAATATCCAAATAAGAACCTTTGGAAGGTTATTGCAAAGAACGAATTAAGGATTAGAACGAGTAAGTTTCGAGGGCGTAGATCTATTTTCTTCCTAGCATTATATTCGGCATTATCTATATGGGCGTTTGTTGTGGCTCCATTTCTTTTCGATCTATTCATGCCAACATTAGCAGTACAATATTCTACAATATTCAAACCTGTAGTTGCTATTGTGATCGAATCGATATTGATGACGCTTTTCTTAGTACTTATGATGTATCCTTTAAATAATGTATATCGGGAAAGTGAAATTGGATTTAAGGAATCACTTTTAACAACTCCAGTGAAATCAAATGACATTTTTCTTGGAGAATTTTTAGGAAAATTTCCAATTTATTTGATGGCTGTTTTACTAGTGACTCCGATAATCCTGGGAATTGCTAATCCAATCATTGATTTTACATTTTTTCAATATCTTACAATTTATCTTTGTATCTTAGGTTTAGTGTATTTTGCCAATTTAGTAGGCTCTATTATCGCAAGTTGGATAGAGCATAAAATATCTAAAAACGAAAAGGCAAGAGAATTAGGCAAGCTCTTTATATGGATTTTCACCATAGCGTTGGTTGCTATAATGTATGCTGTTATGTTTTTTCTAAACGAATTGATGGCGAACCCTGAATTGAAAAATTGGTTGGCATTTTACCCATCATTATGGTTTTCCAACATAATCTTATACAGTATAGACCCTATCCTGATTGAATCATTTGTATTGAATATATGGCTAAATATTGTGTTAGCAATCGGTATTCCGACTTTGATACTATATGTATCTTACAAAAAAGCCGAGAACTTTTATAGTTTAGAAGGAATCAGTGAAAAGAGCACTACGATAATTAAACAAAAGGAGAATTTTTTCTATCAAATTATCAGGAAAGTAGCAGGATCTAAATGGGGATGCTTAACTGTAGTACAATTAAAAAGAATATTCAGGAAAAAATCAAATTACGCACGATTAGCTTACATATTTGGTTTACTTGGCTTTATGACCTGGTTTATTTCAAGAGAAGGTTTTGATCAAGAATGGTTTGTGCTTTTTTCTACGATACTAATAGCTATTGGTGGTGGAATAGGAAGTATTATGCTGGGTCACTTTGCTTTTATTGATTCTAAAGATTTGATATGGGTATATAAGAGATCTCCACGAGGACTAAAAAGCCTTGTATATTCTTATTTACTGGCTATGCTGATAATTAATATATTTATAGCTGCGTTCGAAACGACATTAATATCGATATTCACGAGCCCTGATCTCGCAAATATTTTAATCTTTTTGGGTGAATTTTTACTATTTTCGGAGATTTCGATGTGTCAAGCGATGGGCATTCAATGTTTTTCTCCTGCTTATGGGGAGAAGGACCCAAACATGCGAGGAAATATTATGTATTCAATGCTTTTGCTTCAACCGATGATGTTTTTACCGATAGGCCTGTTACTGTTCATTCGACCAGAAAATCTTCAAATAATGCGATTGATAATACAGTTACCGGTATTTCTTTATATCATAGTGAGCAGTTTATTAATATTATATTTCGGCATGAAAAAATTAAATAAGATAGAATAGAACGTGGAAATCATCCGATTTCCTATTTTTTTATTATCAATTCCTAAATAAGAAAAAATAAATGAAAAAGGGTTTATGCAATAGATAGAATAATAATCATAAAGTTTGCATCTTTATTTAATCCAAAAATTATTTTTATAAGGTATCTCATTGTGCTTAAGTTATCTTAGAGGTGAAAAATATAGCAAATAGTATTGATTTGAAGGAGTTGGAGAGAAAAGCTTGGAGATCCACTTTTAATGATGGGCTATTTGATATTTATATTGGTATTATGTTCTTTGGAATCAGTGTGGGTTATTTACTAGGAGAATTATTTACAATAATCTATAATTATCTTTTCCTCTTTCTCATTTTGGGAATAGCTATACTAATCTTGACAATAGGTAAAAGAAAAATCACTATCCCTCGAATGGGTTTCGTAAAATTTGGCAAAACTCGTAAAATGAGAAAGAAAAGAATATTACTTGTCTTACTAATTAATGTAATAATCTTATTAATCATATATTTTATTACAGAGCCGTCTTCTGGTTTTTTAAAATTAGTTCCGCCATTTAATAGCTTGATTCTTGGACTTTTTATGATCATTCCTTTGTGTGCTATTGCTTATTTTCTTCAATTTAGACGGTTATATTTTTATGGAATATTTATGGGATTAACACCTTTCCTGACAGATGTTTTTGAGTTTTTCATGAGTAATATAGCAGCTATTATTTTAGTTTTTACTATTATTGATGGATTTATTATTTTCATAGGATTTGTGTTTTTAATTAAATTCGTCAAAAGATATCCATTATTGAAAGATGAGGTGTAATAAAAATTGTCAAATAATATTGAGTTAAAAGTTTTAGAAAAAAAAGCATGGAGAACTACGTTTGATGATGGCATTTTCGATATTTATATGGGTATATTAATTATTAGCTTCGGACCAAGTATTAGTTTTTATGATTATTTACCCTTCCCAATTAATATGTTGATTGGTCCTATAATAATTGGATTAGGTTTGGCGTTTTTTATTTTAAGTAAAAAATATCTAATTCAGCCTCGCATTGGAATCGTTAAATTTGGCCGGAAACGGAAGGTTAGAAAATTAAAAACATTGATAATCATATCAATAAACGTTGTACTCTTATTTGTTATTTTTTTATTTAATTTATCAGGTATTTTCCAGTATTTAATGATCCCTCCATTTTTGTATACTTTATTCGCTGAATTGTTATTTTTGACACTTCCCTTATGTCTAGTCGCTTACTTTTTGCAGTACAATCGATTATATTTTATTGCGATATTAATGGGAATATCTTTTTCCTTAGCTGAAGCATCTTCAATATTTATTCCTATACCTTTTAATTTCTTTGTCACATACTTGCTGATTGGGGGATTAATAATAGGAATGGGATTATTCTACTTTATTAGATTTCTACACAGATATCCCCTAACAAAAAGGGAGGTGATTTAAAGCATTTCAGACAATATCGATTTACAACAGTTAGAGAAAAAGGCATGGATATCTACATTCCAAGATGGATTCTGGGACATTTATTTTGGTATAATAATTATGGGAATGGGGCTCGCTCCTTTAGGAAGATTTTTTGGTTTACCAGAAACCGTTGGAGTTTTAATATTGGTCTTTAGCTGGGATATAGGAGCTTGTTTAATCTTTATATTAGGAAAAAGATATATTTCTAAACCGAGGATTGGTTTTGTTAAATTTGGTCAAATTCGTAAAAAAAGAAATAAGCTTTTGGCTGTGTTTTTAGGTATAAATGTCGGATTAACTGTTATAATTTTTATTTTTACTTTACTGGGAATATTTCAATTGAGTTTGCCCGGATACATGGTTATGTTAGTTATTGGGTTATTATTCATTACTACTCCCTTTAGCTTTTTAGCTTATTTTATCCAATTAAAGCGTATTTATCTGTATGCATTGTTAGGTGGATTTGGTCTGTTCTTTAGTGAATTATTAGATCCAATTTTAGGTGCTCCTTTTAATGACATTCTAGTTTTTATTCCTTTTGGTGGAATGATTTTAATCTTTGGAATTATCATTCTAATTCGTTTTTTAAGCAAATATCCTCTAACAAAAAAGGGGGTGCTGTAAAGAATTTCAGAGAAGATAAATTTAAAAGATTTAGAAAGAAAAGCGTGGCGGTCTACATATCAAGATGGTATCTGGGATATTTATTTTGGGTGGTTAATGTTAGGTTTTGGATTATCTGCACTTGCAGAATTTATTCCGTTACCGGAAAATCAATTTGTAGATTTTGGAATAATTGCAATCTTATTACCATGGTATGTAATAACTGTATTGATACTAATTTTTGGAAAAAAATATATAACGACTCCACGTTTGGGTTTTGTTAAATTTGGGGAAAAAAGGAAAAAGATAAAAAAAAGACTTTTAGTTTTCCTTCTAGTTAATGTGGTGATTGCATTTTTATTACTATTCTTTACAATTTCTGGATTTTTTAGTTCACTTCTATTAAATACTTCAATTGAATCGCTTATAGTTGGAATTCTATTTATTACTTTGCCTTTAAGTGTACTTGCTTTCTTTTTAGACTTTTACAGGCTTTTCTTTTATGCAATCTTATCAGGTTTAGGTTTTTTCTTTACTGAACTAATTTATCCTATAGTGGGAGAACCTTATGATTTGCTTTTATCTTTTGGAGCAATAGGTATTACAATAACAACTATAGGATTGATCTATTTAGTTCGATTTTTACACAAATATCCATCACACAAAAATTAGGTGATTTCATATAGCGAAGGAGAAAACAAAATCAGACGAATCTGAGAAAAAAGTATTACCTTTTACGGATATTGACAAGTTAATTCATGAACCCGCTCGGTTATTAATAATATCATTTCTTTATGTAATCGAAGAAGCTGATTTTGTTTTTTTAAAACGTCAAACTGATTTAACTGATGGAAATCTTTTTTCCCATTTAGGTAAACTTGAAGAGGCTGGATATGTAAATGTTGAAAAAAAAGTAAAAGCAAAAAAGTCACAGACTCTATACAGCTTGACCAAGGAAGGTCGAATCGCTTTTGAAAATTATAGAAAAAAAATGTCTCAAGTATTAGGTGATCTAACTAAATAAATTTATTATTTCTAACTAAGTTTATCTAATTTCTATTTTTACTATTATAAGCTATTAAGAGGAAATAATTTTATTTTTCACTAGATTTAAATTGATTTAACATATGTTATAATTAAAAATTATAATAGTTGAGAGGAATTACATGACAGACTATAAACGATTTAAATGTAGTTGTGGAGAAGAAAATCCACGTAAATTGCATGAGGAACCAGATAAAACTCAAGTACTTTATTACTCAATGCAAGGTACTCCGGTTTATAAGAAGAAAATAAAGTGTGGAACCTGTGGGAATGTTTTCGATAAATCTTCATAAAGAGTATTAATAAGTTTTATCAATTTTTAATTTTATTCTTCCTTATTTTTTGTATCTGGAATTAATCATAATCTTAGTACAATCTTATTATGAGCTTTAAGCATATCTTGCATAATAAGCTCCATAGCATCTTTAATATCAGGAACATTTTCAGGAATACTTCTTTTTGCATTAACACTTGCCATCAAAACTTCATTTAAACCCCTTAAAATCATATCAGGGGAATACCAAGGCTTTTTTGAGGCCCACCATTGTTGACAGGAGTGAATTCCTCTATCTAATAGATTACGAGCATTGTCGAATATCTTTTTTCTCTCTTTATCCATTGCTTCACGATATTTAGAAGATAAATGGATGAGAGTCAATGCGTACATCAAAAAGCGATGTTGCTCAACATGAATATTATTGCTTGGATCGAACCATAATGGAAAGGGAACTTCATGGGCAAGATCATAGGGTAAAGTAGACCAGCTAGATGCTCTGGGGTTTTGAGACTCTTTAAGAGGAAATTTGTTTATAATTTCTGAAACAGTACACAATTTAATATCATCCCTTTGTGAAAGCGCATTGAATAAGGGAACTAAAAAATCAGTAATCGCATGCTTAACATGATGCCCAAATGTTTCTCCATCCATCGCAAGGATGACATAGTAATCTTCAGAGGTACATTTATAGTATAATCGACTAATGAATGCATCAACGTTATTGATTTTATTAAACGCACAATCATTTGAAATAAAATCATCCCGAAAAATTAGTTTTAACCCATTTGAATGATTGGAGATAAAATTAGTTGGAAAAGTTGGAAGAGTATTTGCAATTCCGCTCAAAATTATCCATTCAAATCCCTTCTCTCTTACACAAGTCAACACTTCTTCTGATATTGCCATTTCTGGGGGGAAAAAACCTTTAGGTTGATAGGATTTTCCAAAAAAGTGGCGGTTGGTTTCATTATTTAAAATTATTTGCCGTTTAATTTCTGGTTCAGGTATTAACGGTAATAAAGGATGGAATTTTGCAGAGCCGGTAAATTCAATTTGTCCTTTTGATGCAAGATTCGTAACTGATTGAATTAAATCATCATAACCAAAGTCATGGAGTTGTTCTGTCAAGGTGCCATTAATATTCAGGGTAATTTTGGCGAGTGGATAGTTTTTAAGCGCTTCAATAATTGGGTAATATGATTCGTGTGCGATTTGTCTTATTACGGGAGGTATTTGAACTGGTGGTTGATAAATATGAAACAAGAATGCGAAATGAACAACCATATATTCAAATACAAATATTAGATATTTAATTTTAAGTTTCTATAAAAAATTATACAAGGAACTTATTTGGTTAGTAAAATTTTATATAGATTTTGGAGCGTATCAATGTTAATTTGTCCTGGAGCGGTTTTTTCCCCTAAGGAGGCAAAGGTCATGATTGAACCTACCCTAATGCAAAATATTCTAGAGAGTATTCCTAAATCTCCCATACAAAAAGAGATAACTTTTTTATAATCTTGTGAAAGTTCTTTACAAAGAGCTAATGGTACTAAATTATCTTCAATATTTTGTGCAGTAAAAATAATCTTGTATACACTTTTGCTTAAGATATCGAGTTCATCAAGTTTATTCGTTACTATTTTATCCTCAAATCTTGATATAATTTCTTTAGCTTGTTCAAGGTTAAGAGTCGATTCAAAATTGTGGTGAGAAAATATTAAATTCACTTTTTCCATATAACATAAATTTATTATATTGCTAAGCAATTCGGTATTAGAATTCATTTCTATGTCAAAAAAATCCGGTCGTTGTTCAATTAACAGTTTTAGTATTTTAAATCTCAAATTATCATCAATCTTAATTTTTCCACCTTCAGATTCATGTCTAAATGTAAAAATGCAATAGGCATTTCTTTGAATGAAATTTTTTATCTGGTCAAGAAAGTTATGAGTAAGATCATTTACATTAGGAATATAATCGAACCTAAATTCGATAAATTCAGGATTATAGTCTAAAACATTATTTATCCTAGATTTAATTTCTTCTAAATTGTAAGAGTTAATTGGAAGAGCAATACAAATTTTATTGTTCATAATATGCTAAATAGAAAAATAAGGAAAATAAGTTTATATTTCTAATACTTTTTTCACTTCTTGTTCAGTTAATTTATTTTCATAAGTAACTTCTTTTACTTTTCCTTTTATTCGATAGAATTCAAGAATTGGATTAGCATTTTCTTTATAAACATTAAGTCTATTTCTTAAAGTTTCTTCATTATCATCGCTTCTTTGTTCAAATTTTATTGATGCTCCGCACTTATCACAAACTCCTTCGGCTTTTGGTTTCATGAAGTATTTATTATAAATTTCTCCACAGTTAGGGCATGAATATCTTCCCAGTATTCTTTTAATGATTATATCTTCATCCACTTTTAGTAAGATTACATAATCAATTTTAGTGATATTATTGAGCGCTTCGGCTTGAGTGTATGTTCTTGGAAAACCATCTAATACAAATCCGTGTTTTTTTACATCTTTTTTTTTTAATCTATCTTTTATCATATCGATTACTACATCATCTGGTACTAATTCTCCTTTATCCATATACTTTTTAGCTTTTAAACCCAAAGGAGTTTCTCCTTTTAAATTTTCCCTAAAAATATCACCCGTGCTAATATGGATAATTTCAGGTAATGCATCTCTGATTTGGGCTGAGAAAGTGCCTTTACCAGCTCCAGGTGGACCAAATAGTATGATTTTTTTCATCGTTTATATCTATTTTATTTTCATTAAAATAAAGTTGAATGATTTAAATTAATATGAAGTTTTATGTATAATAAACTTTTAAATCAATTATTAAGTTTGACCTCCTCCATAAAGAAAGAAGTCAGAAATCAGTTTAGCACCTGGAACAACAGAATATTTTCCGAGGTCATTTATACCATTTTCAATAAGTACTTCATCATCGATGAAAAAATTTCCTGTACATTCCTTACTTGGTTGAGTGATAATATAATACGCGGCATCCGCAACAATTTCTGGTATTCTTGAGTGCTTAACAGCAGTTTGTCCTCCCAATAAGTTTTTAACTGCAGCAGTGGCTATTGCAGTTCTTGGCCAAAGAGCATTAACCGCAATATTATCTTTCTTGAATTCTTCTGCCATTCCAAGAACACACATACTCATTCCATATTTTGACATGGTATAAGCTACATGGTGAGCAAACCATTTTGAATCCAAGTTTAACGGGGGTGAAAGGTTCAATATATGAGGATTTTCTGCTTTTTTCAGATGAGGAATACAAAGTTTTGAGCATAAAAACGTTCCACGAACATTAACTGAAAACATCAAATCAAACTTTTTCATTGAGGTCTCTAAAGTCGGAGTTAAGCTTATAGCGCTTGCGTCATTTATTAGTATATCGATACTACCGAACTCATTAACGGTTGCATCAACTGCAGCTTGAACTTGTTCCTCAAACCGTATATCTGCTATACAGGCAATTCCCCTTCCACCTACTTCCTGGATTTCATCTACAGCAGTATATACAGTTCCTGGAAGATTAGGATGTGGCTCTTTTGTTTTTGCTACAACAGCAATATTTGCTCCTTCTTTTGCAGCTCTCATTGCAATTGCTTTTCCTATACCTCTTGAAGCGCCGGTAATAAAAAGCGTTTTATTTTTAAGACTTATCAATTTAATCAACTTTTTAATAATTTGAATTTGTGTATTTCTAATATGTTGTATATCAATTATTCCTGATGGTAAATATGATTTATATTTATATTTTAAAAGGGAAATTATAGAATTTTTATATGTAGTCTTTATTATCTACTAAGGACTGAAAATTCAATATTTTTAATCAGGAATTCAATCTTGTTTTTTTCTATTAAAGAAAGAAGCTTGGATATTGTACTTTTTAGTGATTTTCCATAATAACTATTCCCTAAAAAAGTATTTGATTTACCTATTACTTTTAATAATTCGTACTTACTTCCTAAATGAAGATATATAGATATATCATTGATAATCAAATAGGGGGTGGGGTTTTTAGAATAAATTGCTAGCATATTGGAGGTTTTCTTATAATTATAGCATATATGTTCAAAAAGTTCTCGTTTATTTGTTGCATTCAATCTCGGTGGAATAATTTCTGTTTTATTATTTATATTAACGCAAAGAAGACTTTTAGAATAATAGTCTTGAATACGCCCTCCAATCTTAATATCATTGATAAATTTAAAATTTGGTCCAAACTCTAAAATAGTGATTTCTTTTGGATTTATATTTTTAGATTCTAAGAGGTATTTAACGAAATTTGCTGTAAATTGTGTTTTTCCTGTATTAGTTTCTCCATACACTAGAAAATGATGACCAATTATGTTTATATAATCTAAATCTTTAAAAATGTTCATAGAAATTAAATAAAAGATTGTTTTAATTTAATAAAAATTTTCCCACGAATAACCTGCTTTCTTTAGTACAATTAAGAGTATAAATCCTAGAATACTTCCAACAATGGAGCTTAAAGAGAACAGCCACCAATATGTAATCAGACCACTAATTACAGAACTTCCTATGGGAAGAACTAAGTATCCAATAGTACCTCCAATGAAAACTGTGCCTAACGGTTCAAACAAAGCCGCATAATTTGTATATTTAGGATACTTCTTTTTGAAAATATATGCTACAATTCCCACAACGATAGCGCCAGAAATACCCCCATGAAAAGCATGGATCGTACCTATAGCAAGTGAAAACCGTATTATAGCAATGCTTAATGCTGTAATACAAGAAAACACAAGTCCGATTAATACACCAGTTATAGCATTTATTAAATGGGCAAATGGATTGATTTTTGTACCAAATATTTCATAATAAGCAAAAGGATTGAGAGTACTTAAAACAACTCCAAGAGCTACAAAAATGGCAGTTGTTGCTATCTTTAAAGTTAATTTAGTATCTATTTCACTCACGATAATCAACTTTTTATTTAGGATTTAAAACGACTACTTTCAAGGTAATTGTTTGTTATCTGAAAATTAATTATCTTTAAAATTTAAACGTTATTTAAATATCTATAATAAAGCATGATTTGATAAAAATTAGACTTGCTAAATTTTAAGCTTTGAATTAATTAAATATATTAAAAATTATCATGAAAATAGGAAATACAATTATAAATCCAACTAAAATTATATGTATTGGTACTAATTATATGGATCATATTAATGAAACTAAATTGCCTGTACCAAAAGAGCCAGTGCTATTTCCTAAAACTCTTAATTCTTTAATTGGTGATGGAGAGAAGATTTTATATCCCAATTGGTTATATAATGATAGAAAGAATAATCGAATAGATTATGAAGTCGAATTAGCTTTTATTATTAAAGATAAATGTAAATATGTATCATTAGATGATGCATATAACCATATTTTGGGTTACACCGTATTTAATGATATAACTGCTCGAAAGATGCAAATCAATGATATATTTTCTAAATTGCCATGGTTTCGCTCGAAATCTTTCGATTCTTTCGCACCAATAGGTCCGAGAGTCGTTAAGGATAATGAAATAGGGGACCCCCATAATTTGGAAATAGAATTAAAACTTAATGGAGAAATAAAACAGTCATCTAATACAAAACATTTATTATTTAAGATTCCTGAGCTTATTGAGTATATATCAAGATTTTTTACCTTAGAATCAGGAGATGTCATTGCTACTGGAACTCCAAGTGGGATTGGACCAATCAAACCCGGAGATTTAATTGAAGCTTACATTGAAAAAATTGGAGTTTTAAGAAATACTGTGGTATTAGAAGAGAGGCGATAGGGTTTTATGAAGATTGGTAATAACAAAATTGAGCCAACTAAAATTATTTGTTTAGGAAGAAATTACCTTGATCACATAAAAGAAACTAATGCCCCCATACCAACAGAGCCGGTATTTTTCGCTAAAACGATAAACACATTAGTGACAAATAATGAGCCAATAATTTATCCTAAAGTATTGTATGAAGATGAGAAATATAATCAAGTGGATCATGAAGTAGAACTAGCATTTATAATATTTCAAACATGTAAAAATGTCAAAGCAGAAATTGCATTCGATTATATATTAGGATACACCATTTTCCTTGATATTACGGCAAGAAATATGCAAGTTAGTGATAGAAATATCAAATTACCATGGTATAGAAGTAAAAATTTTGATACATTTGGTCCCATCGGTCCAAAAATAGTTCCTTGTAGTGAGATTAAAGACCCTCACAATCTAAATATACAATTAAAAGTCAATGGCGAAATCCGACAAAGATCTAATACAAAACATATGCTTTTTAAAATACCCCAAATTCTGGAATACGTTTCAAAATTTGTAACATTGATGCGTGGTGATATTATAGCCACAGGAACTCCTAGCGGAATTAGCCCTGTTAAGCCAGGGGATGTTTTAGAAGCCTCAATTGAAGGCATAGGTACAATTACTCATGAAATAATTTTAGAACAATAAATGATTTTTCTCTTTAAGGGTCCGAATTTGATAATTAATTCTAAATACTAAAATTTTTCTATTCAATTTAATATAAATCATTCAATGTCTGAAGAATTCAATGAAGTAATAAAGCAAGAACTATTCAAATTAATTTCTACTCCAGGAATCGAAATTGAGAATATTCCAGAGATCATAAATAGTAAATACAATACTAATTTTAGTTATGAAAGAATCTACAATTTCTTATCAGATGAATATTTAAAACATAATCTGGATCATGGCCGTAGATTATGTTGTAGATTTTAAGATGGAAAATTTTTAGTTATAATAATAAAAATTGCTGGAGAAAAAACATATCCAGATTTAAATCATTTAGTAATTTCTTGTTGTTTAATATGTATGAATAAATCTTCTCATCACTAAAGTATTTATAGCATAAGTTTTTTCCCTTGACCTCTTTGAATGTTTTGATAATTCCTCTCAATATTGCCTTTAAGTATTTAATTACTAAATCTTTATCACATTTAATAACATTTATATCAACTATATTAATCCATGATTCTTTTGAGAATGTTATGTCTTTTAGATCTTTTTGATCTTTACATTCTGCCTGATTTTTAATATCATTATGCTCTTTTTCGATACGATCGAGTATTTCATTTTTAGATTTACTATACATTTTATTATCAATGATATTTCTAAGCATGATGAAAATTTGCTGAAATATCCCTAAAATATCAAAAAAGTCAGCAACTTCTGTTATTGATTCTACTTCTTCCCATTGGCTATAATAATCTTCTAATACTTTTAAGAAAGGGACATATACATTTAAATTACCATCCCAAGATTTACCTTTCTTCTCCCAAAGCATTTTATATTCTCTAATAAAGGATTCCTTTATAACATTTAATCTCCCCAATAATAATTCTGTTTTAACATTTTTCTTGTCTGCTGCAACAAAAAGTAAATTATATCCTGGTTCTAAAATATAAATCCATCTTAAACCGCCCATTTCTATAGATTCTAAGGATTGTTGAAATTCTGCCATAGAAAAATGATAAAATGCTGTTAAGAATCCAGAAACAATATTTTCATCCGCATCTGTTTTTAAAAATGATTTATACAATATTTTAGTTCCGGAATCACTTTCTAAAACCCAGATATTCATTATTATTACACAAAATTAGTGATTATAAGTTTAAATCAATATACCTCAATAACGCTTACGTTTTTCTTAGTTCAAATAATAATATGTTCATTAAGTTAAATATATACCCAACCTATCTAGGAATTTAATTAATAAAATTTTTTAATCTTTTTTCATTTTGATTAAATACTAAGTTCAAAATATATTCTTCTAAAGGACTTAGGACGCAAATTTAAGCGGCCTCGATATAATATAGATATCGAAACCAAGAAAATTTTATTGCTTTTCTTAATTTCGCGTTCTTTAGCCTTAGAATATATTTTCAATTAGAAAAAAAGATAACTCGGTGAAAATGTGTGAGTGAAAGAGGAAAAGTCGTTGTAAAGGCTCTCGTCACAGGGGGAAGCGCTTCTGGTGGTCCACCTATAGGACCTGCTGTCGGCCCTACAGGCATAAACGAAAACTAATTCGGTTTTCGATGTAAATATTAAAGATGTGGTCGACGAGGTCAACAAGAAGACAATGATGTTCAAAGGATTAACGGTTCCTGTAAGGATAGAATGCGATACAGAAACTAAGAAGTTTGAGATATTCGTAGAAACTCCCAGCACAGCATCTTTACTGCTAAAGGAAATGGGTGCTGAAAAGGGAAGCGAAAGTGCAGCAGAGAAAAAGATTGGTAATCTTACTTTACAGCAGATAATAGAGGTGACAAGGTCAAAAAAGGACAAATTCTTAGATAGAACATTTAAGAATGCAATTAAGACCGTATTAGGGACTGCTTTATCCATCGGAGCTACGGTAGAAGGAGAGAATCCAAAGCTTATTCAAAAGAGAATAGATGAAGGGCAATATAATGAACTATTAAATGAGGAGATGTAAAACTGAAGCTGGACGATAAATTATTAAAAAAATCATTAAATGTGGCAATAAATTTTTCCCTTCAAAAGAAAGAAGGTTTTAAAGAGAAAGTAAGAAAGTTCGATGAATCAATTGATTTCATTATCAATCTTAAAGATTTAAATCTAAATGATCCTAAGCAAAGAATTGACAAAGAGGTCATCTTACCTAATAATGTACTAAAAACAGAAAAACCCGATGTATGTGTTATTGCTTCTGATGAGATCTTAATGGAAGCACGCAATATAGGACTTGATGTTTTAGATCTGGATGGATTAGTCAAATTAAATAATGAGGAGAAAAAATATAAAAAGAAGTTTGTAAAAAAGTACGATTACTTCATTGTAGAAGATAAAATGATGCCAAATGTAGCTCGATATTTAGCGAGGTTCCTAGGACCTATAGGAAAAATGCCTAAACCATTTCCAAGCGGATATGGGATAATATCTACTCCAGATGATTTGAGAACTGCTGTTGATCGTTATTTAAAAATAATAAGAATTCAATTGAAAAAGCAACCCTCAATTCAGGTGAAGATCGGGAAAAAATCTATGGAAAAGGAAAAAATCTTAGAGAATATGAAAGCGGTTGTTGAATATATTGCAGATCAAATGCCTCATAAATATAATAACATAAAATCAATTTATCTAAAAACCACAATGGGACGCCCTGTCAAAATTGATGAACAATTCTTAAAAGGTGTTGAGGTGTAAAAAGTTGATTAAAAAGAAGCATATTCCGGCATGGAAGTTAGACGAAGTAAACCAATTAATAGATTTATTCAAGAATCATAAAAATGTAGTGGTAATCGAAGTTGGTAGGATAAATGATAGACAGATTCAAGAAATGAGAAAACTTTTGCGCGATAAAGCAGTAATTAAAATGTCCAAGAAAAATTTACAAGTAAGAGCAATTGAGCAGTATAAAAAGGAGTCTAAGAAAGAAAATCTTGATGAATTTGCAAATCAGATTCCAGGACAAGCAGCATTATGTTTTACAAATTTAGATGTATTTGAGCTAAAAAATATATTTAATGAAAATGAATGGATGGTTGCGGCAAAACCAAATGAAATTACACCTGTTGACATTTGGGTTCCTGCTGGTGATACCGGATTACCAACGGGACAGGTTATAAGTGAACTTAATATGACGCTTCGCTTACCTACAAAAATACAAAATGATACGATTTGGATTAGAGAAGATACAAGAACCCATAAAGCAGGAGATTTAGTTGAAGTTAAACAAGCAGCGGTATTAAAGAAATTAGGAATTACTCCCATCGAGTCATTAATAAGAATACTTTTTGCCTGGAGTGATGGAGAACTTTTACCAGAAGAAATCTTATATATGAATCTAGAGCAGTTCCGAAAAGATGTAATCTCTGCTTATTTTTCAGCCCAAAGTCTTGCTTTGGATCTTGGAATCGTTGATCAAGAGACTTTTGCACCATTAGCTCAGAAGGCTCATCGTCAAGCTCTTGCCCTTCTTTTTGATATGCCTGTTTACATCGAAGATTTACGTGATGAGTATATTCGAAAAGCTACTTCAAATGCTTTGATACTTAATGCTATGATCTTAGGAGAGGGAACTCAAATACCTTCTAAAGAAATTAAGGAATCCAAAGAAGAAGAAGAAGAAGAAGAGGAGAGCGTGGGTATTGGAGGTTTATTTGGTTAAATAATTAAATAATTTTTTTAAAATACTATAAAAATAAGATTAAATACATAAATTAGTAAAAAGGAGGATAAAACAATGGAAAGTATATATGCAGCACTTTTACTACATAAAGTTGGTGGCAATATTACGGAAGCAACCTTGGAAAAGGTATTAAAAGCAGCAGGGGCAACAGTGGATAAAAATCAGCTAAGTAAATTAGTTGCAGGTTTAAAAGAAGCAGATATTGATTCGATAATAAGTTCTGCCGCTGTCGCACCTATGGTTGCTGCTCCTACAGCTAGCGGAGCTGCTCCAAAAGCAGAAAGCAAAAAAGAAGAAAAGAAGAAAGAAGAAGAAGAAGATGAGGAGCCTACTGGAATTGGCTCACTTTTTTAGAAAAATAATGGTGCTGTCAAAAGGATTTTAATAAATTTAGTTATAGAATTTTTTTTTATTTTTTTTATATTTAATATTCTGATATTTTTTATCATAAAGTTTTTTTAAAATTCAATTTTTTTTAAGTTATATTGTTGATTATTTTAGCAAAAATAATACCAACATAATTGGTATTCTATAAGATAAAGTACTGATAGACTATGGCTGGAAAATTTCTAAAGTTTTTCTCACCCTTCGTTCGTGTGATGCCGGAAATAAGGCAACCACAAAGGGAAGTCAGTTTTAAAGAGAAATTATTGTGGACTGCAGTTGTTTTAATTATTTATTTAATAATGTCAAATATTCCGCTTTTTGGGGTTACTGTACAAGAAACAACTGATTATTATTATTGGCTTCGAGTTATATTAGCAAGCCAACGAGGAACCCTCACAGAATTAGGTATAGGCCCTATTGTTACAGCAGGATTGATTATGCAATTACTTTTAGGATCAAAAATAATACGCGTAGATATGAGTGATCCATATGATAGAGCAATGTTTAGTGGGTCTCAAAAAGTGTTAGCGATGTTCTTAACAATTTTTAATGCTCTTGCGTATTTAATAGGAGGGGCATTTGGTGATCTTTCAATTATTAATGCCACATTCTTATTTTTACAGTTGATATTCGCAGGACTCATTATCATTCTATTAGACGAATTATTACAAAAAGGATGGGGATTAGGAAGCGGTGTATCCCTTTTTATCGCAGCGGGAGTTGCAGGGCAAATATTTTGGAACTGCTTTAACTTTATCGAGATCGAAGGAGGCCTTTCTAGAGGACTTGTAATCGCATTTTTCCAGGCTCTAGCTAATCCTGCTTTAATGGACTCTTTACTTAGTAGAGGAAGTCAATTACCTACGATTCTTGGAGGAATTACCACATTACTAATATTTGCTATTGTAATTTGGTTTGAATCAACGCGTGTTGAAATTCCATTAGCATACCGTGGGTATAGGGGATTTAAAGGAAAGTATCCTATGAAATTACTATATGTATCCAATATCCCCGTTATACTCGTCAATGCGTTATATGCAAATTTTCTATTCTTCGGTCAATTAATAGCAGGACCAGATTCAGCGTTACGGAATGTCATTCCTGATTTCTGGTTGAATTTAATTGGAGAATTTGATACCCAAAGTGCTGGAACGCAAGGTAGTTATTTGGTACCAACATCGGGACTTTTATATTTTTTAACACCCCCACAGGGACTTGAACAATTAGCTCTTGACCCAATACGTGCTATAATTTATTTAGGTATATTCATCTTTTTGTGCGTAATGCTAGGGCGTGTCTGGGTCGAAGTTAGTGGGCTTGCACCTAGAGACATATCACGGCAAATTATTGATTCAGGAATGCAAGTTCCAGGATTTAGAAGCTCAGAAAAAATTATTGAGAGAATATTGAAGAGATATATTCCAACGCTCGTGATTTTAAACGGTTTTATAATTGCGGTTATGAGTTTCTTTGCAGATTCTCTTGGTGCATTGACATCAGGCACGGGTCTTTTGATCGCAATAGGTATCACGCATCAATATAGCGAAACGATTGCAAAAGAGCTAGCAGCTAGTCAATATCCGGGCATGCGTTCATTTCTGGGATTAGATTAAGTTATCTATGATTAACGATTACTTATTCTTTTATTCACTCTTATTCTCAAAATTTACTGGATATAAATCTATGCTGTTAGACATAGTTATTTCGATAAAATTAAAATAATATTAAATGTATTTCATCATAATTATGTTCTTATTATTTCTTCAAGAATCAAATGCTTTTTTGGATTGGATAAGATATCCTCCGGGATCAATGATTTTTATCTTTTTATTAGCAACAATGACTGCCCTTATTAGTACTGGATTGACTCGATGGTTAGTTGACACAGAGGCCATCAATAGGAAACAAGTAATCATGAAAGCGCATGATGAGGAGAAAGCAAAAATCATTGAAATGGCTGAAATTGATCCTGAAAAGTATAGAAAACAAAGAAAGAGATGGGAACGATTAAACGTAGTTCTAAAGCAATCACAACAGAGAATGGCCATGAAACGTATGTTGCCAAGCTGTATCACATTTGTTCCAATGATTATTATTTTTTCAGTTGTTCGCCAACTCTTCTTCAACAACCCAGTTGCATTATCTCCTATGAATGCAAACGATGTTTTATTAATTGGCCAAATGATGGCAGCGGATACACCTAGCGCTTACCCATGGACACAATTAGTATATGGTATCCCAAGGATTATAGGATTAAATGACGGATGGATAAATTTTACTGCGTGGTATTTTCTTAGTAGTTTTGGTATTAGTACTTTAATTCAGAGAATTTTCAGGCTTCAAACCCAAGCTACAGGTGGTATGGAACAGATGATGGGTGGTTCTAAAGCGAAAGCTTTGGAATTTCCGGATATATAATATTAGCTCTTTTAGTTTATGGTAAGAGTTGGTGTAGCATTCTAGTAAATTTATAAAATTTAATAATTATTAATTTTGTTATTTAAGATAAGCGCAGACAGAGGGATTCGAACCCTCGAGTGCTTTCGCACACTGGCTTTATGGGAAAACCCTACACTCCAAGCCAGCGCCGTACCGGGCTAGGCAATGTCTGCATTTTGGTAAAAATCATTCTTATATTGGAAATAATAAAAAATGTGTTATTATTTATTACTTGAATAAATAATTTTGTTTGTATTTATTTTATGGGTATTGGGAGTACTTCTTTCATTTTCTTCTCTAATTTAGCCTTTTTGATTGCAGCTTCAATATCTTCATGTTTAGCACCTTTCTTAATATCGATGGTCTCTGAAAGTGGTTCAACATGCTTATAATTAACTCTTCTTCTTTTTACTTTTAAACCATCAATAATTATATAATTTTTATCAATGATATCTACAATGACTCCGTAATGTCCTGCTTCTCTACCCATAGTCTTGATAACTAATCTACCTATATCGTATACGCTCATATAATTCGTCACCAAATTATTTTATATAAGTTTATATCTACTAATCTAATGAAAAATCAGCAGAGATAAACATTTAGTGGTAGATTAAAAAATAATTACAGAAATAAATTTTTTATGATTTCTAAAAAGCTTAAATCAGTTTTTTTTTTTTTAATTCTGAAAGGATTTTTTTGAGTATTTCTTGAATTGATAGTGATTCTGTATCAATAATTATATCATACAACTCTTTTTTAACACTTTCATTGTTTAAATCAATATTATATAACTCCTTATAGCGATCCAATTCAGATTTCTCTCTTAAGAGTGTTTCATCTAATTTTGCTTTAAAATTACTTTGATCCCGCTCAACTATCCTCATTATTCTAGTTTTCAATGGACAGGTAAGGAGTATCTTCATATCTGCAATTGATTTGAGGAGATACCCTCCTAATTGGCTATCAATAATGATATTATCCTTTCTACCAAATTCGATAACACGGCTATCTAATTCTTTATCAATTTCAGGATGATTCTCAACATATAAAGAAAATTCTTCTAAGGACATATTTTTTTCCTGGGCTAGCTCTCGAAATGTTTGCCCTGCAGCATAATAATCTAACTTTAAACTTTCAGCAAGTAATTTTCCTATAGTAGATTTCCCTGTTCCGTGCAGTCCAGATATTACGATTATCATTTTAATTTTTCAAACTTAAATTGATGCGTTTAAACAGATAAGTTTTTTAAATTATTTTATGATAAAATTCTAATCTAAAGAGAGATGAAAATCTTTTAAGAATGCCAAATAGCTTCCTTAATTATTGTTTGAAGGCATTTGGAGCAGTATCTACCACTTTCAATTCGATTAGCTCGTCTTGAAGTATTATCTGTTTTCTTCATTTTAAAGGGTCTCAATTTAGGTACAGATTGTAATGGCTTTTTACACAAAGCACATTGAGCATGAGAAGGTTTTCGACGCCAATAGTGGATAACATTATTATTTCCAGGGGTTCTTACTATTTTCCGTGCTTGAGCTTTTGATCTTAAACCGGGTCTTGGCAAACTTATTACCTTGTAGTATTAATTTAGGATAGATCACGATTAATATTATAGATTGCAAAAGCATGAAAAGTTAATTAATTTTTTGATTTAATTATATTTTTAGATTTAATTTTTGTTGGAAGTCATTATACATGGTATATACTTCGTCTATTAGTGAATTTCGAAATTGGGTATTAGAAAAAAATTGTGTTTTATTGGAGCGAAAATTATCGTAAATAGAGGAAATTTTTCTTTTAATTAGTTCAAGTCCCGGGAATTTTTCCAGGTTGGTAATTAAATCTTTAAAGAGCCCAAAAATAAACTCATAATTTTCAAATTCTACAAGTTTTAAACCATCCATTAAAGTGATAAAAGAAGCGGTTATTTCAGAAGTTGTTCCTGGAATCTGCAGTATGGAAGAAGATATCGAAGAAGAGAAGGTGTTAGAATTAAAGTTAAGAGATGATGCATTATTTATTATAGAAATCGCTTTATAGTATTCTTCAGTAAATTTCATTTGATCTAAGATCTCTAACAATTTCAAATTATTCTCATTTAATATAAAATGGATATTTATCAAATTATTCATAGCATTCTTAATTGAACGCTTAAAAAAGTGGTCCTCTATAACACCACTTATGTAATTGCTGTTTAATTTAATGATTGTATTTACCAGAGAGAATATTTCAGATTCTATTTCATCTAGATTTTTTTCTTTTTCAGACATACCAGTTATTTTTAATCTAAATATTAATCTTATAACATAAATGTGGGTCTAAGGAAATAAAAAAGTATTGCCACAACTACACCAACACCTAAAGATGATAAAAGGACACGAATAGTAGATGAATTTGATAATTCTCTAATTGCTAGTGATATTAAAATTGGGACCCATATAGCAATAGTTAAACCCTCAATAAGATGAAGAACTGTCCATGTAGGAGAATTAAAAATTGGTAGAAACAGATCTGAATTAAAAACGAAAAGATTTGGGATTACAATATTTGGTAAACCTACTAATATTATAATAATTTGGATTGGAGTAATAATTAATAAGGGAGCAAAAGCACTAAACATCATTTTAAATTTGAAGGCTTGCTGCTGATTTAAAGTACCGCCTTTATATATGCTAAATGGACTCATTTCAGCTTCCCTATATTTTACACCTTCCTCTTCCTTTCCTCCAAATCGACTCTCTATTCGTTCAGAAAAATCAACTGCAACATTAGCACCTTTAGTAAAAAGCCAAATTAACACAAATCCAAAAATTGCATAAAATGCAAATCCAAACCCAAAAAAAGCTAAAAATACCGCAAAATTATAATAAAAGCTAATAAAACCTAACGGATTAATATTTTGAACATTAACATGTGAAAACAAAGCTAATCCCATTAAACCATAGATCAAAGAATTGAATAATAGGATTTTATAACCAGGAGAACTTTTTCTTTTATGATTGATATTCCAAAAAGCTTCATTTGGTTTTATAAATAACCAAAGAATTAATATATACCACGGAACTGGATTAGTCCATTCATCTTCTATTCGTTTAAAAATAGAAAAGCTTTCAATTTTTTCAATTCTTAATCTTTTACCACAAAACGCGCATACATATGAATCGATTCTATTATCGTTACCACATCTTGGACATCTATTAGCTACGGTCGTCGACATAATTAATTAGATTTAAATTTTTATAATAATCATATAATTATAATCATATAAAAATTTCTTTTATTCTTATAATATTTAAGAGCCAAATTCGATTATAAAAGAATTTTCATTTTTAAAAATATGGTATTTACGATTTGTGAATAGTTGAATTAATTCAATATTAGTTTTAGTATGACTGGAAATTTCAAGAACTTTTATCCGTGAAAAACCATCAACATAAGCCATAAGTGGAATTAATTGATCACTAAGATAATTATCAACAGGAATTTCATTTTCAATATAATTGATCATAATATGGGCTGCAGTCTTACCAAGAGTTTCTGAGGAAATTTTTTTTTCTCCTAAAATTGTACCAGTTGATAATATTGAACCATTATTAGAACATGTCCATAAACATAAACCCACTCCAGGACTCAATGAATCAACGTACTGAATTTTTACATCGGTTTCAAGCCCTAATTTGCGTTTAATTTCAGAATTTATAGCATTACATATTCGGGATCCTATGTTTGAACCATCTCTCTTCAAATGAGTTGTTATAATAATTTCACCTTGTATCTTCTTAATTATTCCCATCTCAGTTAATATGACAGGTTTAAGGCTCTTTTTTGGCAAATTTATAGAGCAAAAAGTTTTGGCACCCCCCTTGGGGTAAAACCCGTATTTTTTTATATCTAAATTAATTGAGAGTCCTGATCTTTCATATATTGGATATGTAACTTTATTTAGATAATTAAGACTTGGAGCCCATTTCCCAAAGGTTCCACCACCATTAATTGTAATACTTAATTTTTCAGGCTGACGATATCTAAGACAAGCTATTTGGATTGGTTGAAGCAATAAACCGATGCTTGCTGCAGTACTAATACTTATATCAGAAATCTCTTTTAAACTTTCAGTATTAGGCATGAATGTAATTTCAGTTGTCCCAACTTCGCATTTACTTAAATTACTATTTGTTATAGTAGCTAGCATTCTTAAGCCTAAGAGATGCTGCATTCTTAGTCCAGGTTGGGCTCTATTTGCTCGTATATTCGTAATATTTATCGCACGATTATAAAGAATAGAAAAAGCAGCTCCTAATCGTAGGATAGATCCTCCACCTTCTCCAAATGATCCATCTATCTTTAACATTTTATCATTAGTCACAGTTTTCATCATAGTTTATAATTGTTCTTAATCCTTTTAATCCCGTTAAAAGATATTATTAGATTTGCCACTTCTTTTGGTACTAACGTCTTCCAATCTTTGTTATTGTTATAAATTAATTTACGGATATGAGAACCATTATATTTTTTTTTAAAAATCTCTAATTTTTTTCCAACTTCATAACCCTCTTTTTTAAATAGCTCTCGTACCCAATCACTATTTGAGAAAACAATATCAAACCTTCCAGCAATACCCACAACATGATCTACCCATTTATTCGCATTAAATACATCGGGAATTTTAAATATTTGATAATTGCTAGAGGATATATGTCTTACCTTTAATGCTGAAGTTATAAATTGAATTCTCTCATTACTTGTAAAAGGATCATTCTTAGTATGGGAAAGTTGGGCACTTCCAATTCCAATTTTTAAGATTCTATAACTTTTTAAAATCTTTTTTAAAACATATATATGCCCATGATGTAAAGGTTGAAATCTTCCAAGAAATAAAGCAATCTTGTATTCATTATTCTCCTTATCTTCTTTTTCTTGATTAAGATTAAAAATCTTATTAAGATCGGCAGCTATTAACTCCCACCATATTTTCTTCGAATAATCTATCGCCTTTTCATTTTCTAAGATTTCAATTAATTCAGATTTAGTATAGAATCTACTAGCATGAGTATTTAATTCAACAGGATCGGGTTTTAAGACGATATTGTAAGGGACCATCGCTAAAAACACATAGGAAAGCTCCGTTGTATTTAGATTGTCTTCAGCTAAAAGATAATGAAAATGAAATTTTATAAGGGAGGTAGGAGGGATTCCAAATTCTTCTTGTAATTCTCTTTTTGCCTCTTGTTTAATATCTTTTAAAGTTAACTCTTTTTTGTAATTAACATGCCCAGAAGCTGAGTCTGTGAAATAATTGGGAAAGGTTCTTTTATTTTCACCTCTTTTTTGTACAAGGTAAATAAATTCATTATTAGCATTTAGAGCAACAACAAATAATCTAATTATTAAATGACTTACTTTCTTTTTATGGGCTTCTTCTCTTTCCATAGGGAAAATAAATTTTGAAATCTGACCAGAATGCAAATATTTTATATTTTCATTTTTAATACACGCTAATATTTCTTTTTCCATAATTAATCATTTTTCAAAATTCTATTGAGATAATTTCGCCTACTTTAATCCCTAGATTTCTCGCGGCGTTCCCTTGATTTATTGAAATTTCTAGAAATCCAGTAGAACCTTTAATATACACCAGTTGGTTTTCAAGTACCGCATTGAAATAAGAGTAATATTTTCCAACATACATTTTATCTTTATAATTCAAATTCAATTCCATTCCCTCTTTTAATATTATAGATGTGTTTTGAATTCTATGGTTTTGAATTGGTATATTAGTAATGCAATTACCAAAAGTATCTATGTATTGAATGATACATTCGATTATTTTATCGTTTTGATTTATTTTTAGATATTGTTGGACGACCACCATCTCTAAAACATTAAATTTTGGTCCAAATTCGGGTAATGATAACCCCATTGAAATGTACGCTGCTACTGGAGCCATTATATCCCTACCATGAAATGTATTAGAAACGGGTTTATGAAAATAATTTGAATTCTTAATACTTATACATTCAATAATTTGATCTAAAGAATGAATCAGAGGGATAATTCCATTATTTGGGCCAATTAAATATTGATTTATGCTTGTTTTAACTGCTAATAATTCTCTCGAACTGCCAACACCAGGATCTACCACAATTACGAAAATTGTATTTTCGGGAAAATATGGATAAACTGTTTTAAGAATATAAGCCGCTTCGATAAGGGAATAAGGATTTATATTATGAGCAATATCGATAATTTTAATTTCTGGATTGATGCTCAAAATCACACCTTTCATACTAGCTACATAATGATGCCCTCTCTGGCCAAAATCTGTAATTAAAGCTATAATTTGGGGGGTTAATTTTGTCATATTAGATTGTTTGATTTAAAGTTGAAAATTTAAAGTTAATTCAAAAAAAGTAAGAATTTTAATTATTTTTTTTTATACTTCTCATCAACTTTATAAAAATCTTCAAGTGCTTTTGATTTTAACCGATATTCTTCTTCTTTCTCAAAATCAACTAACTTTTTTGATAAGTCACTAGCTTCTTTATAAGAAAGATATGCGGAATTAAAATCCTCATTTCTCAAATAAGTTCTTGCCTCTTGTACTAATTTATCTCTTTTTTTTTGTAACTCAGGAATACTTTCACAAAACTTAGCTTTCTCGTTTAAAGAGTCCGCAATGTCTGCACAATATAATTCCTCCGCTAAATTTGATGCCTTTTTATAAAATTTTGCTGCTTTATCATAATCTAGTTCTTTCAAACTACTCTCAGCTGTTTTAAAAAATTCAGATACTTTTTCATGTTCTCCTGTTTCAACTCTTTTTAAAAGTTCTTGAGCTATTTTCCTTTCATCTTTACCACCACTTAACATCAATTTAGTGGTAGTTATTATACTCTCTTTTAAAACGTCAGGTTTTAAACTATCAATCAGGGGTTCTAAATGCTCCAGATAAATATCTTTCAGGATTGATTCAAATTCCTTTTGCTCCATTTTTAACAAATTTAAGCCTAATACTTCCATCGCTTCTGAAGCTTCCTTAAGAGTTGATCTAAATTTTTCTGGCTTATCAGTTTCATTCAAAAGAAGCCCAACAATAATTCCTGAGGCTTTACGTACTAATTTTCCCTCAAAATTATAAATGTATGAAAAGATTTTATGATCTTTAAGTTTCAATACATTATAATCGCTTTTTGAATGATCAAGATGCAATCTTAAAAATAAATCGTTTGATAATTCAAATGTTTTTTTACCTTCCTTAAAATAATATCCTAAAATTTTATAATCTGCATCTAATGGTAATAATATAGCGAAAGCGCCAGTTGGCATAATTAAACACTCCGATATTTTTATATTTTTAAGATAGATAAATTATGATCATAAAAAAATTTAAATATTTGATGGTTCTCTACAACTTATTATTCTATTAGTCTCTTCTCTAATTGATTGGATAACATTTAATAATTGAGCATAATATAAATTATTAGAAACTGCTTTTGCAGCCTGTCGAATTAACTCAATCGCTTTCTTTTCATCTTCCGTTATATTTTCAATTGATTTCTTTTCATAGAGTTCTTTAATGCTTTTATTAAAATCATTTGCGATCTCTTGCATATTCTCACTTGATTTCATCCGAAATTGCTTAAGTACTTCAACTATAAGTCTTATATTTTCATTAATCGAAATAGTTTCTTCAGAAAATTTCTGGGACATGCTTTGAATTGCAGTACTCATTTGATTTATTTGAGCTATAGTACCATCTAACGATGCAGTAATTTGATTAATCTTATTAATCATCTCATCTAATAACTTTTCTGCCATTTGTTTTTCACCAACTTAATTTTAACCTTTATTTGAAGGTTTTGTTTTTAATTCCTTTACTGAAGTAATTGCTTCCGATAATAGCAAATTTACCGTATCTTGATTAAGTACTTCACTGGAAAGTCTTTCAAATTCCTGAAGATTACCTATTAAGGTACTCAAAGCTTCTAATCCTAATCCTTCTTGTATTTTCTTTAATTCATTCTTAGTACTTTCCCCGATTTCCTTCAAGACTCCAATGTGTTTATTTTGAGTTACATCAATCTCCTCCGAAAATTCTTTTAACTTCTCATTTAAATTAATAATCTTTTGCTCAATATTCTGATTTAATCCGTCCATCGAGGTTTTTAGCCCTTGTATTGCCTGCCCAAGCTGTGCTATTCTTTTGTAGATGGAATTTAACAAATCAGTTAACATTTCTGCCATATGGATCACTATTCAAATTTTTTCTGATGCTATGTAATTTCTATATCTGATTTTAC